>ERZ1023420.235-NODE-235-length-18680-cov-4.390658_pt1 | contig 18680 bp, 23 predicted proteins | sample MGYA00380512_ERZ1023420 | MGnify/ENA primary metagenome ERZ1023420 (study PRJEB33173, sample SAMEA4830390) | metagenome | study: EMG produced TPA metagenomics assembly of the PRJEB25223 data set... | reverse complement strand
ATTTGAAAATCTATTGTTTTTAAAGCCACATAGTACACATGAACATTATGTTATTATTACGTTTTGGCATGACGAAGCAGCCTACAAGCATTGGCAAACGTCTCAGGAATATAAGGCATCTCATAAAAATAGAGGAACTAGACAAGGCGCTGATAAATCCATTGTAAATAGAAAGCTATCATTTAATATTAGTTTAGAATTAAAATAATACAAATTTTGAATCAAATGAATATCCTTACAAACATATAGGTGAGTTATTTAAATACTAACTTGCCTATTTTTTTAAGCAATATAAAAGGTTTAGTAAAATCACTGATAGGGAGGAGCGTATCATATGTAACTTAAAATACTCAATACAATTCTATTGACTGGAACTAAAGTTGTAACTATAATGGTTACATGAGGTGGTTAATAATGAAAATAAGCAGTCGTTTTACCGTAGCTGTTCATATATTAGCTTTATTAAAGATAGAAAAAGAATATACTTTAACATCAAGTCAAATCGCAGAAAGTGTTAATACGAATCCTGTAGTTATTCGAAGATTGATGGGGAAACTTAAAGATGCTGGTTTTATTGAAGCGTCACGTGGTAATTCAGGCGTTAGGTTATTGAAATCACTAGATGAGATTACATTGTTTGATGTTTATAAAGCTGTGGAAGTTGTTGAACAAGGACATCTATTCCAAATACATGAAGATACTAATATCAATTGTACGGTTGGTGCAAATATTCAAATTGTGTTGGAAGTTATTTTAGAAAATGCTCAGGATGCAATGGAAGCTGTATTAAAAAGTGTAACTTTAGACAATATTGTTAATAAAATTCTAGTGAATAACGGATAATTTTATCCGTACAACCTACATGTAACTGTAACCATTACAATTACAATGAAAAGATCCAATAAATTTTATGAAAAATGCAGTAACCACCTTACTCAATTTTATTGAAAGGAGATATGATTATGTCATTGAAAGTAAGTATTTATTCTGATTATGTGTGCCCATTTTGTTTCATTGGTAAGGATCAATTTGAAAAAGCAATAAAAGAAACTAATGCAGATGTATCAATAGAATGGAAAACATTTGAGCTGAGACCACAACCGTTAGCACAACTCGACCCTATCAATGATTCATCGAAATTAGCACTCTGGCAACAAGCGATTAACCCACGAATAGAAGCGTGGGATGTAAACATGAAAATACCAAATGTTTCTCCACATCCGTATACCGATTTGGCACATGAAGGCTTTTATTTTGCACAAGAGCATGGTAAAGAGAATGACTATAATAATCGTGTTTATGAAGCATTTTTCCAAGAAGATCAAAATATTGGAGCAATAGAAGTGTTGACGTAACTTGCTAAAGCGGTTGGATTAGATGAAGTTGAATTTAAAGCTGCTTTAGTTTCAAGAAAATATAGACCTACAAGAATACAAGCACTAGAATATGCTAATAGAGAAGCGAACATTACAGGTGTCCCAACTTTTATTATTGGTGAAGAAAGAATTAATGGTGTTGTTGATAAAGAAACATTTAAAAAGGTCATAGAAGTAGAGCGTAATAAAGTTCGAGACAATATTACTGAAGATTTGAAATTTGGACTTGAAGGCACTTCTTGTTAGGAAGCGGGTTAATCAATGATAACAACCGTCATTCAATTCATACTTGGGTTAATTTTTACAATTTTAGCATTAACGAATCTGAGTGGAAGTCAAAATGCAAAAGTAAAATTCAAAAAACTAAATATGCCCATTTGGTTTATGTATGTAACTGGCATTATTCAACTTATTGGTGGTATAACAATGTTAATAGGTATAACTCGAACTGTTGTTGGCATTTTTAGTGGGACATGGATTGCGATATTAATGCTTGGAGCTGTTATAGTAAGAATAAAATCAGGTGAAAGCATTAAAGATGTACGCTTACCATTTATTATAGGTGTCTTGTCGCTATTAGTATTAGTTTTAAATATTTTATAATTACAAAATTAGGAGGAATTTATTATGAAAATTGGAATTATTGGAGCAACTGGTAAAGTAGGTAGTCTTGTATTAGAAGAAGCGATTGGCAGAGGTCATGATGTAACGGCAATTGTTAGAAATGCTGCAAAAGTATCAAATAAAAATGTAAACGTCATAGAAAAAGAAATATATGATATTACTTCAGAAGACTTAAAAGATTTAGATGTAGTAGTAAATGCTTTTGGTGCACCACTTGGTGAAGAAGAAGCACATGTAACAGCAGGTCGTGCATTAATTGAAGCATTACAAGGCACAAATACAAGAGCAATTATCGTAGGTGGCGCTGGTAGCTTATATGTAGATGAAGCACAAACAACTAAATTGATTGAGACACCAGAATTTCCTGAAATATTTGTACCAACAGCAACAGGCCAAGGTAGAAATTTACAAGATTTAGAAGCGGCACAAGATATAACTTGGACATTCGTGAGCCCATCTGCTGACTTTAATGCAGAAGGTGCCAGAACAGGTAGTTATCAAGCAGGTAAAGATAATCTATTAGTTAACTCAAAGGGTAATAGTTATATTAGTTATGCTGACTTTGCAATTGCAATTATAGACGAAGTTGAAAATGCACAACATAAAAACGAACGTTTTACAGTAGTTGGAGAAGAACAATAACAATAAGTAAAAACATTAACTTTAATGTTCAGAGAAAGAAAATCATGATCTTCGTATAACAATATTAAAGTAGTAGAATATCCCATTACCTGAGCTGATACTTATAATGAGTATCAGCTCATTTTTAAATTAACAGCGTCATATTAAGGGATTAAAAACCATGATATACAAAATAAATCATAGTAATTCGGAATTATTATAAAGTTAGCATTTAATAAATGGATTAAGTCTGCTATCATAGATGAAATTTAATTATATTGTGTTAGGGGTGATGTTATGATTAAAAAATTAGAAAATATGGATTCTGAGTTAATAGAAAAGATTTCATATATATGGTTGAACTCCAATTTAGATGCGCATGACTTTATAAAACGTGACTATTGGGTTGATAACTTTACTAAAGTAAAAACAATGTTCCCAGATTCAACAATTTATGTGTACTATGCTGATAACCAAATTGTCGGATTTGCTGGCTTATATGAACAATACATTGCAGGTATTTTTATTATAGAAAATTACCGCAATAAAGGTATAGGAAGGTTAATTCTGGAAAGATTAAAAAAAGATTATAATGCACTTAACCTACATGTATATGAGAAAAATCAAGGAGCTATGCGTTTTTATACCAAACACCATTTTGAAATAAGATCTAAGGAATTTGAAGCAGAAACTCAAGAATATGAGTATTTTATGGAATGGCATAGTCATTGAATATAAAAATAACGGAACATTAGATGCAATTTATAAAGACTTAACTTCAGTGATTACAGAATCTACAAAACGTAAAACATTCGTACCAGTGAGTGGCCTTGTACTAAATGTATTGCATAATTCAATGGACGATGAAAAATAATATTGTATTGCAAAATAAAGACTATATTATATGGCCTTTATTTTTTAATGATTTATGTGAAAAAATAACAAATATGGTAGAAGGATTATACAATTATACGGTTTGTTAATTTTTATCGAAATTAATTCAACTAAGTAATAAAAGTACTTTTGTCTAAAATATGAGCGAATCTCTTGAAAAATTTAAAATGTAACCTAATTGAAAACGCTTCTTAAATAGAAAAGGTGAGCTAAAATAGATAAACGACAAAAAGAGCAAGCTTTTGCAAATCTTGTTCGGGCCTATCGTAAACAATATGTTGCTAAAGGACCTGAAAAAATCGAAGTAGATTTTAAAGGAAACTGGGCAATAGCGTTTATGACTGGCGCGTTGAGTAAAGTAGAAAACTTTTACTTACGCGATGAACGTAATGAAGAAATGGTACGTCATGCACGGACACAAGAAGTGAAAAATCTATATGACGAAATGAATACCGACGAAATGGAAAAATTGGTCGGAGCCAATTATGTAAAGTTATTTACAGATGTTGATTTTACTGATGATGAAGTAGTATCAATATTTGTTTTCGATAAATCAATAGAATAAGCGTGCTGGTGTAAGGTACCTGGTGCTGTTTGCTAACTACGCTTGAATAATCATTTATTCAAGGGGGTGGTATATGCGAATAGTGCCAGGTATTTTTTGTTGCATTGACAGTAAGGTAATTTAAAAACAATTATAGGAGTGTATAAGGTTATGAAAATTGTAGCATTATTTCCAGAGTATGCAGAAGGCGAAGAAAATCAAACATTAAATACTAAAAAAGCAATTGGTTTAAAACCATTTTTAGAAGAGAAAGGCCATGAACTTGTTATATTAACTGATAATGAGGCAGATTTAGATAAACATTTAGCAGATATGGAGATTGTGATTAGTGCACCATTCTATCCAGCTTATATGACGAAAGAACGTCTTGAAAAGGCATCAAACTTAAAATTAGCAATTACAGCTGGTGTAGGTTCCGACCATGTAGATTTAGCAGCAGCTAGTGAAAATAATGTTGGCGTTGTAGAAGTAACAGGTAGTAATACAGTTAGTGTTGCAGAACATGCAGTTATGGATTTATTAATTTTATTACGTAACTATGAAGAAGGTCACCGACAATCTGTTGAAGGTGAATGGAATCTATCTAAAGTGGGAAATCATGCACACGAATTACAAAACAAAACAATTGGTATCTTTGGTTTTGGTAGAATTGGTCAATTAGTTGCTGAGCGCTTAGCACCATTTAACGTTAAGATTCAACATTATGATCCAATAAATCAAAAGGACAATGAAAATTCAAAATTTGTTAATTTCGACGAACTTGTGTCTACAAGTGATGCCAATACTATTCATGCACCGCTTACACCAGATACAGATAATTTATTTGATTATGACGTATTAAGCCGTATGAAAGTTGGCAGTTATTTAGTTAATACTGCACGAGGTAAAATAGTAAACACAAATGATTTAGTAGAACTTTTAAATGCCAAACATATCCAAGGATATGCCGGAGATGTATGGTATCCACAACCAGCACCAGCGGATCATCCATGGAGAACAATGCCTAGAAATGCGATGACAGTACATTATTCAGGTATGACTTTAGAAGCACAACAACGTATTGAAGAAGGTACAAAAGATATTTTAAACCGTTTCTTTAATAATGAACCATTCCAAGATAAAGATGTGATTGTTGACGGAGGTCAAATCAAAAGCGCAAGTTATAAATCAAAATAATTCATTTGCAACGCAAACCGTAACTTCCCATTATTTTGTTAATAAATAGCGAATTAGAGAAATATTGTTTATCTATGGGCAATGTTTCTCTAATTTTATATAATTTTCTATAAAAATTCCGCTTTCCCAATTTTTACAATTCATAAATGAACACCAAACATGATACAATTCATTCAAATACATATTTGAACGAGGTGCACTATGATTCAGACTATTGGAACTGCAGCAGTACTTTACATTGCTACTGCGGTAGATTTATTAGTGATATTATTAATATTTTTTGCGAGAGCAAAGACTAAAAAAGAATATAAAGATATTTATTTAGGTCAGTATTTAGGATCTGTTATCTTAATTTTAATCAGCTTATTTTTAGCATTTGTCCTAAATTATGTTCCAGAGCAATGGATACTCGGTTTATTAGGTTTAATTCCAATTTACTTAGGTATAAAAGTTGCTATTTATGATGATTGTGAAGGAGAAAAAAGAGCTAAAAAAGAATTAAGCAAAAAAGGTCTATCAAAATTAGTAGGCACTGTTGCCATAGTCACGATAGCCAGTTGTGGTGCCGATAATATTGGTTTATTTGTTCCTTATTTTGTAACATTAGATATTGTAGAATTACTTACTACTTTAAGTGTATTCTTAGTTTTAATCTTCTGTTTAGTATTCACAGCACAAAAATTATCTAGCATTCCTGGAGTGGGTGAAATCGTTGAGAAATTGAGTCGTTGGATTATGGCTATTATTTATATAGTATTAGGATTATTTATTATTATTGAAAATGAGACGATTCAAACAATATTAGGATTTATATTCTAAATTAAGGTGTGATTAATTATGAGTAGCAATAAAATTTGTGACGTCATTTGTGTTCACGAAGCAAAAGTGGATAATGCTATGAGTTTTTTAAAGGAAGAAAATTCTCAACATCTTATCGATACGTTATTAAAGATTAGTGATGAGAATAAGTTAAAAATCATTTTAGCTTTAATTAAAGAACAGGAATTATGTGTTTGTGATTTATCTATAACGTTAGGCTTAAGTATTGCTACAACATCTCATCATTTGAGAACTTTGTATAAAAGAGGTGTGCTTAATTTTTATAAAGAGGGAAAGATGGCATATTATTATATAAAGGATATAGAAATGAAATCATTGTTAATGAAATGTCTGGATCAAATATGATATAAGATTGAGCATTTTATTTAAGTTTCGGACTCATTGAATGCTTTTATTCTTTTTCAATGTTATCTCTAATACGTTGGAATTTTGACCACGCTTTGTCTGCTGGATCACCAAAATCATACCGCGTTAAAAAGCCCCTTATAATAAAAAATCATTCAATTTAAACGGGTAGATGAACTCCCCTCAATTTGTGGGGATAAAAACATCTTCGTTGAATTCATATAAAATGAATTTATACGGAGGTGTTTTTTCTATGAAAAGAGTTGCTTATTCTTTAAAAATAAAAATTAGAGTTATAGAAATGACAATTGAATAGTAGCCATTAGAAAAGGAAAATATCTAAATTCTAGTGTAAAATGAATATGAGTGGGTTGAATAAGGGGGATTTATGATGCAAGAAGAAGATTATAAAATTTTAGCGATGCTCAACAATGAACAAAGTTTTACTAAGGCTGCCAAACGGTTGTTTATGTCTCAACCGTTATTATCATATAGATTGAAGAAAATTGAGAAAGATTTTGGGATTAAAATTATAGAAAAACTAGGGAATCAATTTAAATTCACGCCAGAGGGTGAATATCTCGTTCAATTTTCAAACAAAGTGCTATTTGAAATTCAAAACTTAAAGTCGCATATTAACGAACTGCGAGAAGGACTCAAAGGGAACATGAAATTAGGAGCGAATACTAATTTTGCTATATATACGATGCCAGAATTAATGAAACAGTACTATGAAGCATATTCAGATATTTATATTGCTATGACGAGTGGTTGGAGTGTAGAAATTTTAGAGCAGTTGGAAAACAATGATTTGGATGTTGGTATTTTAACAGGAGACTACGATTGGTACGGCAAAAAAATGTTGTTGAAACAAGATCCGTTAACCATAATTAGTAATAAACCAATCAATTTGAAGCAATTGCCAAAAGAATACCGCATTGTTTATAAATCACATCAAAATTTTAATACCTATATTGAATTAGAAAATTCTATTACGAAATTAAGCAACGACTGGTGGAATGAACGTTACGATACGTACCCAAGAAATATCTGCCAAACTGATAAAATTGAAATCTGTAAAAAATTTGTTGAAAAAGGGATGGGCTATGCCATTGTTCCTAAGTCTTGCATTGTAGAAGATGACCAATTTTATATGAAAGATTTAAAATTTAAAAATGGTGAGGATATTATGAGGAACACATGGTTATTCTATAGAGAAGAAACGATGAATACGGATATCAAGCATTTTATCGCATTTTGTAAAACTTATTTTGACGTAGAATAAGTCCAAGCATTAAGTAACCTTGAGCTACTTAATGCTTTTTTCTGTTGTAAGTTAAGTGCTTTTATAAGCATATAAATAAATTTTATAACTGCTGATAAATCATCATAAATTAATATAACTAAACCTTGATGTTATGCTGTTTCGTCAGTAAATCATAGTATTTTAAAATATCAGATTATTCAGAAATCAATTTGCTGAATGATAACCATGGTGCTAAACTGCAATTAATTTGAAGGAACCTTCAAATCAAAGGGGGATTGCCATGAAAGCTAAAAGACAAATAGATTTGTATATTTTAGGCATGGTTTTAGCAATATTAACGTTTTGGCTGTTTGCACAATCAATGATTAATATCATACCGACAATGCAAAAAGATCTCAAAGTGTCATCAGGTATCTTAAATATTTCCACAAGTTTAACCTCGCTGTTTTGTGGCTTATTTATTGTCGTTGGTGGCGGTATTGCTGATAGGCTTGGGAGAAAGAAAATGACGTATGTTGGCTTAGTGATAAGTATCGTTGGTTCATTGCTTGTCATTGTAGCAACAGAACCGGTGTTACTCATTGTTGCCAGAGTACTACAAGGATTATCAGCAGCGCTTGTTATGCCTGCCACATTAGCCTTGATAAAAACTACCTTTCAAGAAAGTGAACGTCAACGGGCTTTGAGTTATTGGTCCTTTGGTTCTTGGGGTGGTGGTGGTATAACGACATTTGTTGGTGGTTTAATCGCAACTTACTTTGACTGGCGAATGATATTTGTACTGTCGATTGTGATTGCAGTTATTGCAATGTTTTTACTGAAAAATATTGAAGAAACAAAAGTAGCTAAAGTGAATAAAGAGAAATTTGATATCATTGGTTTTTCAATTTTCGTAGTAACACTATTAGTGATTAATATTATTGTTACCCAAGGGCAAGACTTAGGATGGTTAAGCTTCCCTATTGTTGCTTTGTTTATAGCGTCTATCGTATTAACGTTTGCATTTATCTTTTTTGAAAGAACGAGAAAACATCAGTTTATAGATTTTGAATTATTTCAGTCCAAACCATTTACCGGTGCGGTACTGACGAACTTTTTACAAAATGGTATCGCAGGCACAATCGTTGTAGCGAATACTTACATTCAAGTTGGGAGAGGCTTTACAGCATTTGAAACAGGGTTATTAACATTAGGTAATATTGTAGCCTTGTTATTAATGATTCGTGTAGGTGAGCGCTTATTACAAAAGATTGGACCATACAAACCAATGTTTATTTCAATTATTATTGCCAGCGTTGGTATGAGTTTTGGGGCCTTTACATTTTTACCTAATTTACCATACATCATTGTAGTGTTTATCGGATTTTTAATTGCAGGTATTGGTATTGGTTTATACGCAACACCATCACTCGATACACTATTAGTTAATGTGAGTGACGATAGAGTAGGTATCGGCTCAGGTATTTATAAGATGGCGAGTTCGTTAGGTTATTCCTTTGGTATTGCGATTTCTACTGCGGTATATAGTTCATTTGTGGAATTGTTTCACAATGAACATTTAGCAGGTGCCTTAGGTATGTTAACCCCATTAGCTTTTGGCATCATTTCAATCGCTATCTTAATTGCAACCATGTATGAAAAGTCTTTGAAGCCTAATTGTATCTAAACTTTTAAATAAATGGAGGTATTTTATTATGATGAATCCAGAAGAAAAACAAACATTAAATTTACCATTTACCGGAATTTGTACGTTTGGTAAATACCCCGTATGTGATGATATTGACAAATTAAAGGAACTTAATGCAGATGTAGCAGTGATTGGTGTACCGAATGATATGGGAACACAATGGAAATCAGGTGCACGCATGGGTCCTAGAGGTGTCAGAGAAGGTTCTACATTATATAGCTTTGGCTTGGATGGTGCGTATGATATTGAAAATGACATCACTTATTTAGGACCTAAGTGGAAAGTATTTGATGTAGGTGACGTCGATATCGTCCATGGGGACCTTATGCAAAGTCATGATAATACCGAAGCAACATTACGACGCATTGTGGATAAAGATGTGATGCCAGTCATTATCGGTGGCGACCATTCAATTACAGCAGCTACGGGTAAAGGGCTTGAAGATTTAGGACCATTCCATGTATTACAAATTGATGCCCATTTAGATTGGGCGGATCATCGTTCAGGACAACGATATGGTCATGGCAGTTGTATTAGACGCTTATCTGAAATGGATCACGTGAAAAATATCTATCAATACGGTATCCGCGGCATCAGCAGTAGTTTAAAAGAAGATGTCGATGCTGCACGCGACTACGGTGCAACTATTTTGTCACCCAAACAAATGCGTGAACAAGGTCCAGAAGGTTTAGCTGCACGTATCCCAGAAGGTGAAAAACTTTATATTACCATTGATATTGATGGCATAGACCCTTCGATTGCACCAGGTACTGGTACTCCATCTCCGGGTGGATTACTATATGATGAAGTAAATGAATTATTAAAAGCAGTAGCAAAACACAATGAAGTCGTCGGCTTTGACTTAGTAGAAGTGGCACCGATGTACGACCCGACGGGCATGACAGGTCAGACTGCCGCACGTCTAATGTTAGACTTACTAAGCTATGTACTAAAAGAAAGAGAACTCAAAGAAGGAAGATAATAGGATTAGATATTATAAAAGAAAAAGTGCGGTTATAGACATCAGTTTATAACCATACTTTTTTACTTCTCATATACATTTGAAAGTAGAGAGAATATTAAGTATGCTTTAGAAAAGATATATCAATATGTATACGTGAAAGTTAAAGGAATTTGATTTTTTGAAATATCATTTTTGTCTAGGTTTCAAATAGAAAGGGGATAATAATGGAAAGTGTAAAAACGTATTGGGAACAATTTCAAAAGAAGCATAAGTTATCGCAAAGTCAGCCTGAAGCATGGATGTTTGGAGATGGCTCAGAAGCAATGGGCAATGACTTAGGAGAATTGGTTGTTCAAGGTGTGAAAAGCGCAACTTGTTCAGCAAAATGTTTACATGATATAGATGGAGAAGATTTACCAGCAGTAGGACAGTATGGGATTATTTTAAATGGTAAAAGTGAACCATTATGTATTATACAATTCACAAAAGTTAGTATCACACCGATGAATGAAGTTACGGAAGCATTTGCTGCTTTAGAAGGTGAAGGTGATTTGAGCTATGAGTATTGGTATAATGAGCATGAAAGATTTTTCCGCAAAGAACTAAGGTCATATAATATAGATTTTTCATTTGATATGGATTTAGTATGCCAAGAATTTAAAGTTGTAGATGTTAAGTAAGAAATTAAAAAAGTATAAAAGAATTCACTGGTGTTAATTTTTTCATACTTGAAGCAAGGCAAATATGAGCCTTGCTTTTTTAATGTGTTAAAAGAAATAGAAAAGGTGATAAAAATGATAAAATTAAAAGATTTTATAAAAGTTCCAGATGATAACAGAACAAAGATAAAGTTTAATATGAATGCTTCAGATATTAATAAACGTGCATGGGACTTTTTATTGGAAGATAGTGAAGAATGGATAAATATGAATGCATGGAAGACGAAGCAACCGAACAATAATCTTAATCGTGCAGATTATTTAATTGCATTCGCACAATATTATCCTTATGGTCCACAATATTTTATATTTGGTGGAATTTATAAAATAGAGACGAAGCAACCTGAAGTATTCAATGAAGTAGGGTATAACTTAACTTTGTTAGATGATTATAGTGCGTACATTAAGCGGTTAATTATAAAAATTGAAAAACCAATTGGTAGAGATGTTTATAACAGAAAATATAATAGTATACAGGATCAATTGAATCCTGAGGTTTATGAAATAGCACCGAATGTAAAGCTAGGCCATTTTAACGGATACCAAAATGTATGTTTAAAGCATAAAGATTTACAACAAATCATTCAACATAACGAACCAAGTTGGAAAGAAGCTTTAAGTTATGTTAAGGGTGTGTATGTTATTACTGATTTAAGCAATGGTCAGCTATATATTGGTTCTGCTTCTGGTAATACAGATGGTATATGGCAAAGATGGTCTAATTATGCCAATTTAGTAAACTTAACAGGTGGCAATAAAGAATTTTTATCAATATTAGAAGAAAAAGGTGCAGAGCATATTACTAACCATTTTCAATATTCAATTTTAGAAATTTTTGATACCAAATCGAAAGTAGATGTTATTTTGGAACGTGAAAATTATTGGAAAAAGGTTTTAGATAGTAAAATTCACGGGATGAACCATAACTAGTGACTAGTTGATGATTTTAGTTAAATAAAAAGAATATATAATCACTCTTTATCAAGGAGAGAAGATTATGATAATGAGTAGTAGTAGGTATATTTTGATTAAGTTGCTCTGTGCGGTTGCTTAATATAATAGTCATCTAGTTAATTCACCTAAAAAGCTTGAAACATTTGCTTTAAATTTAACTAAAGATACTTTAAATGCTAAAACACCAAATGAAAATATATAAAAGTGTATAAAATTACCACAAAATTGATAAAATAGAAACTAACAGATGATATTTCAAAAGGTGATAATTATGGGGAACTTGTTAAAAATAGAAAACATTCAATATTCATTAGAAAATCTTAATCATTCAGTACAAACTTGGAAAAACTCCATGGATGGAAAATATTTATTAAGGTATCCAACAGTATACATAATAAATGACGAAAAACGTGATAATGATTTTGAAGTTTATGTTGGAGAAACAGCTGATATTAATAATAGAACTAAGCAACATCTTAATGTAGATACAAAAATGAAACCATTTTGGGCAGACTTTTCTGGATCTAATAATTCATCAATGTATGTGATTGGTCACGAATTATTTAATAAGTCATTGACCTTAGATATTGAGAATAGACTAATGCAGTATCTATTAAGTGTTGATAGTATTTCTAGGGTTCATAATAGTAGAACAAATCAACAAAATGAATACTATACGTCTGAGAGGTTAGATGAAATTTTTTCTGATATTTGGGAATCATTAAATAAGAAAAATAAATCCTTGTTTCCAATTGAAAGTATTATTAGAGATTCAGCAATATTTAAAGCATCCCCTTTTCATAAGTTGACTCAAGAGCAAATTAATGCAAAAGAAGAAATAATAACTAAAATTAAAGAATCTATTCTTTTAGATGAAGAAGGCCAATTAATAATTGTTGAAGGAGAAGCGGGGTCAGGAAAAACAGTTTTAATGAGCACTTTACTCTACGAAATAGGAAAATATAATTTGGATTTAGATAAAAATCTAGATATTCATTTATTAGTAAACCAAAATGAACATGTCACTATCTATAATCAAATAACTACTAAGTTAGGAATTTCTAGCAAAACAAATAAAGTTGTTGGTAAACCAACAAGTTTTATCAATAGCCATTCACCAAATGAAAAAGTAGATGTTGTAATTGTAGATGAAGCACATTTGCTGTTGACTCAAGGTAAGCAAAGTTACCAAGGTAAAAATCATTTAGATGATTTATTAGCAAGAGCTAAAGTAGTAGTGATTGTTTTTGATTTAAAACAAGTTCTTACAACGGAACAAATATGGGAAATAGATAAATTAAATTATTATTTTGAGCATGTAAAAAGTAAAAATAACCATATCGAATTAAAAAATCAAATGCGTATTAATAGTGATACAACTACAATTAATTGGATTCGAAATTTAGTGGACAATCGAATTATAAATGACATTCCCTATGATGAAACGGGATATGAAATTAAGGTTTTTGATACACCAGATGAATTGGAAAAAGCTATAAGAACTAAAGCGAAAAATACAGATAGTGGTATATCGAGAATGCTTGCTACGTTTGATTGGAAATATGGTACCAAATCTCCAGAAAATGAGGAGTTTTGGAAAGTGAGAGTTGGTAATTGGTCAATGCCTTGGAATTATCAACTGAAAGTTAGTAGAAACCAAGCAAAATTACCCTGGGTTGAACAATCCCAATCCATAGATGAAATAGGCTCAACATATACTATTCAAGGGTTAGATTTAAACTTTGCTGGAGTAGTAATTGGGCCTTCAGTAAAATATAGAGATGGTAAAATAATTTTCGATGAAAATAGTAGTGCTAATAAAAAAGCTACACGTCGAAGAACGTTAAATAATGGCTCGAAACAGTATTTTTCAGATATGCTTTTGAAAAACGAGTTGAACGTATTATTAACACGTGGTGTTAACGGACTATATCTATATGCAGTAGATGAACAATTAAGAGAAGCATTAAAAAATGCATCAGAAGGTGATAATAATGGATGAAACGAAGGAAATACTAGAAGCAATCAATCAATTTAGAGATGAACGTAATTGGAGACAATTTCACAATGAAAAAGATTTATCTTTATCAATTAGTTTAGAAGCAGCTGAGTTACTTGAACTATTTCAATGGAAATCGTCTGAAGAAGTTATTGGTACAAAAAGAGAGAGGCTAGCAGAAGAATTAGCAGATGTATTAATATATAGTTATATGTTAGCAGATAATTTAGATTTTGATATTAATGATATTATCAGTGAAAAATTAGCAAAAAATGTTGAAAAGTACCCAATAGATAAAAGTAAAGGGAACAATACTAAGTATAAGGAACTATAAATCAATATTACTAAAGTGAAGGAGATGCATTTGTTTCTCATATTAATATAGTCAATACACTATATTTAATGGTATAAAGACAATCAATACTTATAGAGCTTTTATACATGTAAAAAATAATTAGATAACAAAAATTTATGATAAATATTTGATGAATATATATAGGTTGAGCATTTTTACTATTGATATACTGAAGATATAGTAAGTGAAAAATGGTGCTACGTAATTGATAGTGTATTGGTATGCAGTATTTTTTGAAAAATTGGGGACGAAGGCATATTTGTGATTCGTTATAATAGGTATGTATGAACTTGGTGATTAGAATTATACATTCAAGGATATGACTAATGATGGTATGAATATACCAAATAGTTATCGAAATTGAAAAATTAAACGTTATGGGTATGTCTTTAGGAGCTATGATTGCTTAAGTATTAACACATCACTATCCGGATCGAATCTTAAAGTTTGATGTGCTTTTGCAAGCTAGTGTTATTGTTTTCTTCTTGATCTTTTGTACATTGTTATCTAGGTATTTAAGTTACTTTCACCATACCACCGCAGCTAACCAGTTGAATCATTGAATTAGCAACTATATTATAAAGTGTAACCTTGAATATGATTACGAAATTGTAATAAGTAACCCTGGAGGTGTAGTGATTTGAGCTAAATGCTATGTTTAAGGTCCATTTGACATAGTCAGATACTTTGTTATCCTTATATATGTTCAAAGAGGAGTGATCTTCTATTAACTATTGGGGGTTTTTATGAAACATTTTAAAGCTATGGACTGGGGAACGTTTATTTTAGCAGTTATTGTGTTATTGTCTGTCGTCATTCCTTTAATATTCTTTCCAACAGTCAGTGAACAAATTATTCTCACCTTAAATGATATGGTGACTGGGCAAATTGGTGCTTTATATTTAGGTATGGGGCTTGCTGTACTTATATTTGTATTGTACATTTCTTTTGGAAAGTATGGGCATGTCACATTAGGTAAAGCATCAGAAGAGCCAGAATTTAGCACTTTGAGTTGGGCTGCTATGCTTTTTTGTGCTGGTATTGGTTCAAGTATTCTATATTGGGGAGTTATTGAATGGGCGTATTATATTGAGTCGCCTCCCTTTCACTTGAAGCCTAGAAGTGAAGAAGCAATTAATTTTGCTGCGACATATGGTATTTTTCATTGGGGACCTATCGCTTGGGCAATCTACGTACTACCAGCATTGCCAATTGCATATTCATTATATGTAAAAAAAGTACCGATTATTAAAATCAGTCACGCATGTCGTCCGATATTAGGCAAATATTCCGATAACTGGATTGGAAAAATAATTGATGTATTATTCATATTTGGCTTACTTGGTGGTGCCGGTACTACCTTAGGACTTGGGACACCAATGATTGCCGCAGGTATCGGTTCGATTTTTAATATCGATGGAAATAGTTTAGCAATTCGAATTGGCGTTTTAGTAGTTGCAACTTTAATCTTTGCTATTAGCTCATATTCAGGACTAAAATATGGTATCAAAATACTAAGTGATATCAATATATGGTTGACCTTTGGCTTGTTGATTTTTGTTTTCATATTCGGTCCAACTGTATTTATTATGGAAACATCTTTCTCTAGTTTAGGGCTAATGTTCAGTGATTTCTTTAGAATGGCGACATGGCTAGAACCTTTTGGTGGTGTTGGCAAAGACATACCAGAAGAGTCGTTTCCGCAATCTTGGACTGTGTTTTATTGGGCATGGTGGTTAGTTTATGCCCCATTTGTTGGGTTGTTTATTGCTAGAATTTCTAAAGGTAGAAACTTGAAAGAGGTTGTGTTAGGTACAATTCTCTATGGTACATTAGGTAGTGTTTTATTCTTCGGCATACTAGGTAATTATGGTTTGTGGTTAGAACTTTCTGGCACTTTCTCAGTTACTGAAGTACTGCAGAATGAAGGTGGACCAGTAGCTATCATGTCTGTACTGAATCAACTACCGTTAAGTAAGTTAGTTACTGCTATTTTTGTAATCGTTGCGATTCTCTATCTTGCGACAACATTTGATTCAGGATCTTATATTTTAGCAGGTGCAACGCAAACATCTGTAGAGGACGAACCATATCGTTGGAATCGTTTATTCTGGGCTTTTGCACTATCATTATTGCCGTTTTCGTTACTTTTAATCAGTGGAGATGATGCATTAAATCTCTTGCAAACAGCGTCTATTGTTGCAGGAGTACCTTTAATTCTTATCTTTATTATGTTGATGATATCGTTTATGAAAACCTTAAGTAATGATCGGATAAAACTTGAAGAACGTTCTAGAAAATATAAGGAAAAAGAACGCCGTACTTTATCGATCACTTATGCTAAAGAGAAAAATAAATGGTGGGAAAAGTAAAAAAGTTCACCTAGAACTATTAAGTTTAACGTGTCATTAATATCAAAATTGATTACAATATATATTTAAAAAGATGGTTTTGACAGAGTATATTCTACGTTGAAAAGTAGGATATACTCTTTTTTATGGAAAAAAGAGATAAAAACATCATGCTTAAATTAAAGAGGACTCACACATGTGAACATAGGTTTATCTTGTGGTATGTATTTGTACCAATTCACACGATATAGCCTTATAACTATTACCTGATACGTAGTAGCGTTATAATGTAATAAATAACAGGGAGTAGGATGCATAAACATAAAATCTTGTTGATGATTTATTAAAACCATCAAATAGGGAGTGATGAGATAATGACGTTCCGTAAATTGACTAAAGCAGATAAACAAGCATTTTTAAAATATTGGGATGACTGGAAGCATACTGATAAAATTGTTCCATTCTCTACTAGGTTTAATCGTTATTTGAATTTTGAAGAGATGTTGAGTGATTGGAAATATCAAGAATCTAACGAGGATTGGATGAAAAATTCAACGTATTTCTATATAGAAGACAATGTGATTATTGGTGCTGCAAATATACGACATGAGTTAACGGAAGCATTTTTGAAAAGAGGCGGACATATTGGTTATGGTGTTGCACCTTCATTTCGAAGGAAAGGTTATGCGACAAAAATTTTATTAGAGTCCTTAAAAGTTTGTCAGAAACTGGGTATCCAAAAAGTTCTGGTAACCTGTGATGAAGATAATATTGCTTCAGCAAAAGTAATTCAAAATGCTGGAGGTCTAGAAGGAACGCCATATATAGAGGATAATGGTAAGTGTATTCGTAGGTTTTGGATCGATATCAAATAAGTGATGAAGTTAAAAATATGAAACCGAAGAAAACAGAAAGCATATAAAAAATCACTGGGGGAAGACATCGGGTTGCGTTAAGTCACTATGCCCCTTCTTTCAAAAGCAGTGCGTAATGAAATTTCGAGAATTCTTTACCCAGAGACATAGCTCTAGAAGTAAGAATAACATCTTTTAGATTGCTAATTGTAAGGTTTGAAGCAATTGATTGTTTAAGTGTATGCATTTTCAAAGTATGCTTCACCTATTTAATCCCTTATCATGAAACTGTCTGTCTTGTAATATTAACTTCTTTCGAAATCTTGATCTATCGAAGGCACACCTCCAATACCAAAGTAAGTTTTCTCTTCGAATAAAACAAATAGAAACATTAGTTAAAAAGACTGGAGAAATTTGTTGTTTAGTTCAAAAAGCTAAGGAACAAATCGACGTTTTTTTCAAGAAAATCATTGATATACATCAAAGCGATTTTCAGAACAGAAAAGCGTAAAGAATTCAAAAAATTGTTCTCTCACTTTTCAGAGCCGCATCATTTACGATTAGGATTTTCTCAAGAAGGCAATTCTGAAAAAGGAACTACATCATCGAAGCTTATTAAGATATTTATGGATAAAGATATTCTTTCAATTATTTTAAAAGAAGACATAATTTATCTAGAAGAATGTCAAAAACTCAGTTCATTTACGAATTTATTAGAGTAAATCATACAGATAATGTGACAGAAATTTTTTTAAATACTTCTATAGACTCTCATAGAAAATTCAAAAAAGAATTGAATTTAAAAGCCAATGAAAGACTTAATAAAAACAAAGAAAATAATTAGTACTTAATAAAACATTTTAATGTATAGGATAGACTTAACGAACGAATTATTTACTTTTGCATTCCTATCCACTCTGATGTTATAATACACTTAACAAGGAATCCAACATGGATACACCAAGCCCCTCACTATTTGTGTTAGTGAGGGGATTTTTGTAGGTGTGGCTATTGTCGCCTATTTGTCTTTGCGCTTACGCAGCCAATGCGTAAATAACGCAATAATACAACCACTGATGACTGTGGTCG
>ERZ1023420.232-NODE-232-length-19034-cov-300.253491_pt1 | contig 19034 bp, 15 predicted proteins | sample MGYA00380512_ERZ1023420 | MGnify/ENA primary metagenome ERZ1023420 (study PRJEB33173, sample SAMEA4830390) | metagenome | study: EMG produced TPA metagenomics assembly of the PRJEB25223 data set... | reverse complement strand
TACCTGCCTGTCACGCAGGGGGTCGCGGGTTCGAGTCCCGTCCATTCCGCCAATTAAGATAAATAAAGATAGCACCTAATGGTGCTTTTTTTGTATCTGAAATTTATTCATCCTTGACAAAAATAAAGTAAACTTTTAAGATTTGAAGAACTAGGGAGCTGTTACTCCCTAGTATGTTGTCTTATTAGTAAGCGGGTTGGCTCACTAATAATAAAACGACAACAAGGATAATGAGTTTAATCATTTTCTTATCCTCTTCAAACGTTGCGAAAAAGCGCAACACTCGCTTTCAAGCTGAATCCTTGAAAGCGAGATTATTATAACGTTAAGTTATAGATAAATAAACAGTATTTAGAAAGCCATAGGATTGTATCCTGTGGCTTTTTCTTTTCTTTATGAAATCATTTTTTACCAATCCTTTAACTTCCGATATAATAGCCGCCATTTTTGACAAAATAAGAGATTTTTTATGGCAACTCCAGTCGTCGCCCTTGTTGGTCGCCCGAATGTGGGAAAATCCACATTATTTAATCGCCTTACTCGTACAAGAGATGCGTTAGTCGCTGATTTTCCAGGTTTAACTCGTGATAGAAAATATGGTCACGCACATATTGCTGGCTATGATTTTATTGTTATTGATACTGGCGGTATTGATGGAACGGAAGAGGGTGTAGAAGAAAAAATGGCGGAGCAATCTTTGCTTGCTATTGATGAAGCGGATATTGTTCTTTTCCTTGTGGATGCGCGAGCTGGTTTAACGGCAGCTGATATTGGTATTGCTAATTATTTACGCCAACGTCAAAACAAAATTACTGTGGTGGTGGCAAATAAAACCGATGGTATTGATGCGGATTCTCATTGTGCTGAATTTTATCAGTTAGGTTTAGGGGAAATTGAGCAAATCGCAGCCTCACAAGGTCGTGGTGTTACTCAATTAATGGAACAAGTACTTGCGCCTTTTGCGGAAAAAATGGAAAACGCCGATGAAAATGACCGCACTTCTGAGGAAGTACAAGACGAATGGGAACAAGAATTCGATTTTGATTCAGAAGAAGATACGGCATTAATTGATGATGCGTTAGACGAAGAACTTGAAGAAGAACAAGATAAAAATATCAAAATAGCCATTGTAGGTCGCCCAAATGTGGGTAAATCTACTTTAACCAATCGTATTTTAGGCGAAGATCGTGTCGTGGTTTACGATATGCCAGGTACGACACGTGATAGTATTTATATTCCAATGGAGCGTGATGGACAGCAATATACCTTGATTGATACAGCTGGTGTGCGTAAGCGTGGTAAAGTGCATTTGGCAGTGGAAAAATTCTCTGTGATTAAAACCTTACAAGCGATTCAAGATGCTAATGTTGTATTGCTGACTATTGATGCGAGAGAGAACATTTCTGATCAGGATTTATCTTTGCTCGGCTTTATTTTAAATGCAGGGCGTTCTTTGGTGATCGTCGTGAATAAATGGGATGGCTTAGAGCAAGATGTGAAAGATCGTGTGAAATCTGAGCTTGATCGTCGTTTAGATTTTATTGATTTTGCTCGGGTGCATTTTATTTCAGCCTTGCACGGAAGTGGTGTAGGTAATCTTTTTGATTCGATTAAAGAAGCCTATGCTTGTGCCACTCAAAAAATGACGACTTCGCTTTTAACTCGTATTTTGCAAATGGCAACGGATGAGCACCAACCGCCGATGATTGGCGGTCGTCGCATTAAATTAAAATATGCTCACCCAGGTGGTTATAATCCGCCGATTATAGTGGTTCACGGTAACCAAATGGATAAATTACCAGATTCTTATAAACGTTATTTATCTAATTATTATCGTAAGAGCTTAAAAATTATTGGTTCACCGATTCGTCTGCTTTTCCAAGAAGGCTCAAACCCATTTGCAGGACGCAAAAATAAACTTACCCCGAACCAATTGCGTAAACGTAAACGTTTGATGAAGTTTATTAAGAAAGCGAAACGTTAAACGCAAGATAAATAAAACTTAGCAAGATTTAACCGCACTTTTAAAACTCTTTTTGGAGAACTAAAGTGCGGTTATTTTTTTATTTGTTTTGTAGAAGAAAGGTATGGCGATATTTTAAGTGCGTTGTAATAAAAATGATGAAACCGATTAAACCTAATGCTGCGCCTGTATAACCAATTTCATTTAATCCTAAATAGGTTGTCGCAAGGTTTCCAAATAATGCGCCTGCGCCAATTCCTGCATTGAAAATTCCCGAGTAAATAGCTGTGGCAACATCGGTTGCATCTGGCGCAAGTTTTAGTATGCGCATTTGTAGAGATAGTCCGATACAAGAAATGCCAATCCCCCAAATAAACACAAGGCTGAACATTGCTATTATTGCTTCAGTTGAAAATAACAGGAGCAATAGAGAGAACATCAATAAACTCATCGAAACAACAATAAATTTTGTGGGAGCAAATCGGTATAATCTGTTAAATAATAGGCTTGCTGCAATGCCTGAGAAACCAAAAACTAATAATACAGCCGTGGCAAAATTTGGATCCAAGTGCCCTACATCAATCATAAATGGTTCGATATAGGTATAAGCGGTAAAGTGTGCTGAAATGACGATTGCCGTTGTTACATAAAGCCAAAGTAATAATGGACGTTTAGCAAGCAAGGGTAAACTTGCAATAGAGCCAGCATTTTTACTGGGTAAATTTGGCAATAATCGAATAATTAAAAACATGATGGATAATGCCAGTACCGCAATAATGCCAAAAGTGACTCGCCAACCGACAAGCTGTCCGACGATTCTCCCAATTGGTAAGCCTAAGATGGTGGCAAGTGCGGTGCCAATAGCGAGCATTCCTAATGCTTGAGTTTTCTTGTGTTTAGGTGCGATGCGCATCACAAGTGAGGCAGTAATTGACCAAAACACCGAATGTGCTAATGCAATACACATTCGAGCGAGAAGTAATATCCAGAAATTCCATGCAATGACCGATAAAATATGCCCAACGATAAATATAATGAAAAGTTTAATAAGCAGACTTTTACGTTCCATATTGCCCGTGGCAAGCATCGCAGGCAAAGACATAATTAGCACCGTCCAAGCATAAACTGTCATCATTAAACCAGTATCAGCGGTTTGCATATCAAAACTTTGTGCAATATCGCTTAACATTGCAACGGGTACAAATTCTGTAGTATTAAAAATAAATCCTGCGCAAGCCATAATAAGCACGCGCCATGATTGGATTTTTTCAGCTTTTAAATATAACGACATTAACGTAACTTTTCTTTAATCGCATCAATTAATTGATGGCGGAATTTCTTCGTAAAATTAATTTTGTATTGTGGAGAATTGCAGTTACCAAAAAAATTGATTGGCAGGGTTAAATTTTGATAGCGTTGATCCGTAGAATTTAAATTAATATCCACATTGCATTCCATTCGATTTAAATCAATGATGCCTTTTCCTTGCCCCAAAAGTGCGGGCGTTTTTAATTCGATTTTTTCAGCAATGAGTTGATTTTGTTGGAGAAATAATTGTAAGTAAAATTGTTCAAAGCGAGTATTTAACTCTTTGTTTTTTAACAAATCATTGTTGTAATTAATCGGGAAATATTGTGCCACCATATCTAATAGATTCACACCAAGAATTTCGCCATTTTGCGCTAAAAAATTTAATTTGCCTTGAATAAGCGCAGAAGATGAAAAGCTGAAATCAAGATTAAAATCGGCGTGTCCACTTAACATTTCTGGCAAATTTAACAGCGTGAATAAGCGTTTAACAGGGAAATATTTACCCGAAAAATTTACCGCACTTTGGTTGCCAATTTGTTGATATTTCAATACGACTAAACAATCGTTATCGCATTGTGGTTTTATATAAGTCACCATTTGTTGGTGGGCTGTGTGAGTTTCAATATAACCGATAGGCTGATTATTTAGGTTTGCATCTACAAATTGAAGTAGGGCTGATTCTGATGTTGAGAAGTCTAAATTTGCTTTGTGGAAAGAAAAATGGAAAGTTTTTGTTTTTCCATAAATAGGTTTGTTAAATTCAATGCGAATATGGTTTTCGCCATTCAATATTACTTTTTTTGATAAAAGCTGTTTTAACGAAAAGGGCGAAACCTCTATCGATACATTGGCAGGATTTTGTGTGTTTTGAGTTAATTTGAGCTGTTGAATATTCAGTGAATGAAGTGCGGTATTACCATACAAAAGAGGCAAAAAACTAAATTTAGCTTCAATTTTTTGAGCTGAAAATTGCGTAGTTTTTATATTTTCAAGGGAAAGTGCGGGAGAAAATAATGATAAATTGATTGACTGAACGGCAATGTTTTGTTGTGCCAGTTGTTCACTAATGGCACTTTGCACTCGGTAAAGTTGAATATATAAAAAAGAAAAGATCGCCAAAGCGACGATCCCTAAGACAAGTGCGAACTTTTTCATCGATTATTCCTTGTCTTCGTCAATACGACTGGCTACCGCACTTTGTTGATTTTTATATTTTGCATCTTTGCGGCTACTGTATGGTCGTTTTGCTTCGCCACTTAATACTTCAAAACTTAACGCACCAATGACCATATTTGGGCGTAATGCTAATGGTAATTTCCCTGAATTATAAAATTCCAGCACGATTTTTCCTTCCCAACCTGGGTCAATGCGGTGTGCGGTTACGTGTACCATTAAGCCTAAACGGGCTAAAGAAGAACGACCATCTAACCAACCGATAATATTGGCGGGTAATTTCACGGATTCAAGTGTGGTTGCTAACGCTAAAGTACCGGGATGTAAGAAAAATGCTTCCCCCTCTGGAATAATAATTTCATCGCTCATTACCGATTCAAGCTGAGCAGATACTTCTTCTTTCGGGCCGCTTAAATCAATAAAAGGCGCAGAATGTTCACGAAATACACGGAAAGAATTACCCAAGCGAACATCAATCGTCGCACCGTTGATCTTGTCATTATTTGGACGTGGTGTTAAAGAAATAATGCCATCATCGAGATAGCGTTCAATATCAGTATCGCAAAGACGCATAAGATTTCCTATTTTTGATTCAATAAATGAAGAATTTGAGCTTTTAACATATTGATTGCAATGCGGTTTTTGCCGCCGCGAGGAATAACAATATCCGCATATTGTTTAGATGGCTCAATAAATTGTAAGAACATTGGACGCACGGTTGCACGATATTGATCAATTACTGATTGTAGAGAGCGACCACGTTCTTCCATATCACGTTGTAAACGGCGAATAAAACAAATATCAAGTGGTGTGTCTACGAATACAGAAATATCGGCTAATTGACGTACTCTTTCGTCCGTGAGTAATAAAATCCCTTCTAAAATTACGATTCGTTTTGGTGTGAAATGCGTTGTTTCGTTGGTGCGAGTATGTTCTACATAGCTATAAACAGGCACATCTACTGCACTGCCATTTTTTAGATTTTTTAAATGTTGGATAAGTAAATCGCGATCCATAGAGCTTGGATGATCGTAATTCGTTTTTACGCGCTCAGTCATTTCTAAATGGCTTTGATCTTTATAGTAACTGTCTTCAGTAATGATACCAATTTCTTGGCAACCTAATTCATTACAGAGCTCTTTGTGAACGGTAGAAGCGATAGAACTTTTGCCTGATGCAGATGCACCTGTGATGGCGATAATGATACAAGAGGGATTTGACATAATCGTGTTTCGATGTAAGGAAAATTCGTGCAATTATAAAGAAAAGTGCGGTAAATTTCACGTTTATTTTTTCACTTGAATTTTAAAAACTGTGAGCTTCATCACGGTATTTTCTTATTGAAGAAAGAGTAATCCAAGTATAAAAAAGTGCGGTAAAATTTCACCGCACTTTTGTGATTAAAATTAAGGGGAAGGATTTTCCCTTTTCTTATTTCTGTTACTAAATCGCCCAACCGCCTGCATAGAATGCAACAAGTACGATTGCAATAATCACAGTACCTACATTTAAGCGTTTAATATCGCCACTCACGATTCTTCCAATTACTAATGCCGCGAAACCTAACATAATGCCTGTTACGATGTTAGCGGTAAGTACGATAAACACTGCGCAGATTAATCCGCTCATTGCACCAACGAAATCATCGAAATCTAATTTGCTTACATTGCTTAACATTAATAAACCAACATACATTAATGCTGGAGCAGTTGCGTAGCCTGGTACTAAGAAAGCTAATGGTTGGAAGAAAAGCATTAATAGGAATAACACACCAACAACGATAGCAGTAATACCTGTTTTACCGCCTGCTGCTGTCCCTGCTGCTGACTCAATATAAACGGCAGCTGGTGCTGTACCGAATAAGCCTGAGAATAAGCTACTGATTGAGTCTGAAGTTAAGGCTTTACCGCCATTGATAATTTGACCATTCTTATCAAGCAAGTCGGCTTGACCTGCAACTGCACGAATGGTACCAGTCGCATCAAATACGGCAGTCATCACCAAAGCAAATACCACAGGCAAGATTGCTGGTTGTAGTGCGCCCATAAAGTCTAATTGTAAGAAGAGAGAATTTTCACCAAAGGTTGGCATTTTGAAAATCTCTCCGCCAAATTTTACATTTGGATCAAAAATTAAACCTACGATAGTAATAGCGATAATTACCCATAAAATGCCGCCTTTAATTTTCATTTTTTCAAGGCCAATAATTAACGCTAAACCAATTAAGGACATCATGACTGGGAATGAGGTGAAATCGCCTAATTTTACTGGTAAGCCAGCTTGGTTGCTGACGACTAAACCAACACCGTTTGCGGCAATTAAAAGTAAAAAGAGTCCGATACCAATGCCTGCTCCATGAGCGATATTGGATGGTAAATTACGCAAGATCCATGCACGGATACCTGTGGTAGAAATTAAGGTAAACACAACCCCCATTAAGAATACTGCACCTAGCGCAACGGGAATGGCGACCTTTTGACCAATCACTAAGCTAAATGCTGTAAAAGCAGTAAGAGAAATTGCACAACCAATTGCCATTGGTGCATTTGCCCATAAGCCGATTAAGATAGAGCCTAATCCTGCAACTAAACAGGTGGCAATAAAGACAGATTCCGCAGGGAAACCTGCAGCACCCAGCATATTGGGTACCACGATGACAGAATAAACCATTGCTAAGAAAGTGGTTAAACCCGCGATAATTTCTTGACGAACAGTTGAACCACGTTGTTTGAGCTCAAATGTTTTTTCTAAAGTTGGCATAGTGTTCCTTGAAGTTAAGTAAAAAATTGGAAGTAATAAGGTGCGCTATTTTACATCATAAAAACGATAAGTAAACGTTTGCGTGAGTTTTATTTAGGATAAAGTGCGGTCAAAATTATGAATAGTTATGAAATAATCTATTTGCTGATTTTCTCTACAAATGAGACTGCGAGTCAGCAGAAAAACTGCTATACTTGTTGCGTTTTTTAACTTGATAAAATGAAGGAAACAAAATGGCTGATTTTAATCAAATTTTAACGCCAGGCGATGTAGATGCTGGCATTATCAATGTAGTAAATGAAATTCCCGAAGGTAGCTGCCATAAAATCGAATGGAACCGTAAAGTTGCGGCATTCCAGTTAGATCGTGTTGAGCCAGCAATTTTTGCAAAACCAACTAACTATGGCTTCATTCCACAAACTTTAGATGAAGATGGCGATGAGTTAGATGTGTTATTAATCACTCGCCAACCATTAGTAACAGGTGTATTCCTTGAAGCTAAAGTAATTGGTGTCATGAAATTTGTTGATGATGGCGAAGTGGATGACAAAATCGTTTGTGTTCCTGCAGATGATCGTGATACAGGCAATGCGTACAATTCATTAGCAGATTTACCGGCAAACTTAATTAAACAAATTGAGTTCCATTTCAATAACTATAAAGCGCTTAAGAAACCTGGCTCAACGAAAGTAACGCATTGGGGCGATGTAGAAGAAGCGAAAGAAGTGATTCGTGAGTCTATTAAACGTTGGAATGAGCGTTAATTAATTCAAGACGTTTGATTGTAAAAGTCCCTGATTCTTTGAGTCGGGGATTTTTTATATGAGTTTCAGAGATTTAGATAATGAAAAAACACCTTTCGGTGCTTACTTTATTTTTAAAGTGGTGGGTCGTGAAGGATTCGAACCTTCGACCAACGGATTAAAAGTCCGCTGCTCTACCGACTGAGCTAACGACCCAATTAGATGATTTTAAAGTAAATTTTAAAATCTTTTGATTGGTGTTTAAATGGTGCCCGAAGCCAGACTTGAACTGGCACGCCTCGAAAGGCGAGGGATTTTAAATCCCTTGTGTCTACCGATTCCACCACTCGGGCAAATTGGAGCGGGAAACGAGGCTCGAACTCGCGACCCCGACCTTGGCAAGGTCGTGCTCTACCAACTGAGCTATTCCCGCATTTATCACTAATCAGCACTGCTGCGTGACAACGGGGCGTATTTTACGGATTTATATATTGCTGTCAAACGAAAAAAATAAAAAATATTTTATTTGATTAAAAATAACTCAAATATAGATGGTTATCATAAAAAATAACTGTGTTTTATTTAAATTTATAATTGAATATTATCTAGCAAGCTTCCTTTTGCTACTTGTAAATATTGGATCATTGACCATATAGTTAAAATAGCGGCGATATAAAGTAAGATAATTGCTGCTATTTCCATATAGTTGTTATAACGCCATAATAATCCGCCTAGTGCTAACATTTGCGCTGTGGTTTTCCATTTTCCCCACCAAGAGACTGCGACTTTGCTACGTTCCCCAAGCTCTGCCATCCATTCACGTAATGCGGAGATGATAATTTCACGAGAAATCATAATAATGGCAGGAATGGTTATCCAAAATGTATGTTGATGTTCGACAATTAAAACTAGTGCAGCCACTACCATTACTTTATCAGCAACAGGATCAAGAAATGCACCAAAGCGCGTGGTCTGTTTCCATTTACGAGCTAGATAGCCATCTAGCCAGTCAGTGACACCTGCAATAAAAAAAATGAGCGTTGTGATGAAAGGAGATGATTCAATGGGTAAATAAAATGCAATCACGAAAAAAGGAATCAAAATGACTCGAAAGATCGTTAGGAAAATAGGAATATTAAATTTCATAGAAATGAACCGCTCTTGATGTTAGAGATATGCCTATTCTAAAGTATCTAAGAATATAAAAAAAGCCACCTAAGGTCGCTTTTTATAAATAATTGATAAAATTAAAGCTCATTAGCATCTATTTTAGGGATTCTGTGTAGACGTCAGAATTATTTGTTGTTTTCTCTTTATTTTTTCCATTGCCTAATACCGCAGATGAAGTAAAATCAGGTGCGGATAGGAATTGAAACCATAGTTATTTTTGCCCTATAAGTTAATTTAAATAAGGAAATATATGCAAACAAAATATGATCTTTCAACAATGTTTATTCATTCTGGTCGTCAAAAACGTTTTTCACAAGGATCGGTAAACCCTGTTTTACAGCGAGCTTCTTCATTACTATTTGACAGTATTGAAGATAAAAAACACGCTACTCAACGTAGAGCAAAAGGCGAATTATTTTATGGCAGAAGAGGGACGCTAACACATTTTGCTTTACAAGATTTAATGTGCGAAATGGAGGGGGGGGCAGGTTGTTATCTTTATCCTTGTGGTACAGCAGCAGTAACTAATTCGATTCTTTCTTTTGTTAAAACTGGCGACCATGTGTTAATGAGTGGCGCAGCTTACGAGCCAACCCAATATTTCTGTAATATTGTGCTGAAAAAAATGCAGATCGATATAACTTATTACGATCCTCTTATTGGTGCAGATATTGCAACGCTTATTCAACCGAATACAAAAGTACTTTTCTTAGAAGCACCGAGTTCTATTACAATGGAAATTCCCGATATTCCGACTATTGTGAAGACTGCAAGAAAGGTGAACCCTAATATTGTGATTATGATTGATAATACTTGGTCGGCAGGTGTTCTATTTAAAGCGTTAGAGCATGATATTGATATTTCTATTCAGGCGGGTACGAAATATTTAGTGGGTCATTCAGATATTATGATTGGTACTGCCGTTGCGAATGCGCGAACTTGGGATCAACTTAGAGAACATTCCTATTTAATGGGGCAAATGGTTGATGCAGATTCTGCTTATACGACTGCTCGTGGTATCCGTACATTGGGGGTACGATTAAAACAACATCAGGAAAGCGGTATTAAAGTGGCAAAATGGTTGAGTGAGCAACCAGAAGTAAAAACTGTGTACCATCCAGCTTTACCAAGTTGCCTTGGTCATGAATTCTTTTTACGTGATTTTAGTGGAAGCAGTGGTTTATTTTCTTTTGAACTAACCCAGCGATTAACTTCAGAGCAAGTATCAAAATTTATGGATCATTTTCAACTGTTCGCTATGGCTTATTCATGGGGAGGATTTGAGTCTCTAATTCTTTGTAATCAACCAGAAGAAATTGCACATATTCGTCCAAATATTAAACGTAATCTTACAGGTTCATTAATTCGTGTGCATATTGGTTTTGAAAATGTGGATGAACTAATTGCAGATTTGAAAGCTGGTTTTGAGCGAATTGCTTAAAAGTGCGGATAAAAAAATGCCTGTTTTACACAGGCATTTTTTATAGGATTATTTTTGTTCTGAAACTAAACCAATTTGGGTACCGTTAGCAAAATGAATTGAAGTCCCAATAATATCGACTTGAATACTTTTTCCAAATTGTAATGCAGGAAGATTTGCTACATAGAACGGCTGATTGTTTTCTTTGTAAATAGTGAGCCATTGTGCTTCTGAAATTGCTTTATCGCTTAAATTTCATTGTTTATTCCTATTGAAGTGGTTAAATAATAGTTCAGTGGCGTTAATTATAGATCATATAGTTTGGTATGATAGTCTTTTCTTTTGAAAGTTCATAGAAGTTGTTTTATCATATTTTTCGTTTTCCTTAATCAACAGAGAAATACAATGAAACATATTCATATCTTAGGTATTTGTGGCACATTTATGGGCGGTGTGGCGATGATTGCTAAACAAATGGGCTATCACGTGACAGGTTCCGATACTAATGTTTACCCTCCAATGAGCACTTTTTTAGAAGAGCAAGGTATCGAGATTATTCCAAATTATGATGTTGCACAATTACAACCTGCGCCTGATATGGTAATTGTTGGTAATGCGATGAAACGTGGTAATCCTTGCGTAGAATATGTGTTGGAAAATAATTTGAAATACACATCTGGCCCTCAATGGTTACATGATCATTTATTGCGCGATCGTTGGGTGTTGGCGGTTTCAGGTACGCATGGAAAAACAACCACAACAGGTATGCTAACGTGGATCTTAGAACAAAATGGCTTAAAACCAGGTTTTTTAATCGGAGGAATTGCGGGTAATTTTGGCATTTCTGCCCGTTTAGGAGATAGCTCTTATTTTGTTATTGAAGCTGATGAATATGATACAGCTTTCTTTGATAAACGTTCGAAATTTGTCCATTACAATCCACGTACACTTATCGTAAACAATATTAGTTTTGATCACGCTGATATTTTTGATGATCTCAAAGCGATCCAACGCCAATTTCATCATATGATTCGAACTATCCCAGCCAGTGGCTTGGTATTAAGTTCGGCGAGTGAACAAAGTGCAAAAGAAACTTTGGCATTGGGATGTTGGTCTCAACAGCAATTTTTAGGCAAAGATAACGAGTGGTTTGCTGAACGTATTACAAATGATGCTTCACATTTTGCTGTCTTCCATCATGGAGAAAAAGTGGCAGAAGTAAAATGGAATGTAGTGGGACAACATAATATGCATAATGCGTTAATGGCGATCGCTGCGGCTCATCATACTGGCGTTGCTATTGAAGATGCGTGCAAAGCGTTGGGATCTTTTGTAAATGCTAAACGTCGTCTAGAAGTAAAAGGTGAAGTTAATGGCATTACAGTTTATGATGATTTTGCTCATCATCCAGAAGCTATTCTTGCTACGCTAACCGCTTTACGAGATAAAGTGGGTAGTGGTGTGCGAATTCTTGCAGTGCTTGAACCTCGTTCTAACACAATGAAAATGGGTGTTCATAAAGATGACATCGCGCCTGCACTTGGCCGAGCTGACGCCGTGTTTATGCTTCAACCTGAACAACTTTCTTGGGAAGTGGCAGATATTGCAAACCAATGTGTACAACCTGCCTATTGGAATGCAAATTTAGATCGATTAGTGGATATGATTGTTGCAGAGGCTCAACCTACGGATCATATTTTAGTGATGTCTAACGGCAGTTTTGGTGGCATTCATCAAAAAATTCTTGATAAGCTAAAACTGAAATAATAAAAGTGCGGTTAATTTAGAACGTGTTTTTAAATTGACTGTACTTTTTATTTCTGACTTTTAGGCTATATTTATTTTTAATTTGTAATTCATAAAAAGGAAAATTTATACAATGGCTGATCCACATATTAAATCACCGATGGATTTTTTAGATTATCTGACTGTTATTATTTACCGCACTGGTTTTGTGATAGCGGCGTTGGCTGTTCTTACCGTAAGTTGGTATCCAGATTTATCGCTCACATTTATATTAATTGCGGCAACCTGTTGTGCCTCTTCGTTACACATTTACTTAAAATCTTTTCGATTGCTTTTTCAATTTGCTACTTGGATAGGATTACTTTTTTATATTAATCATTATCCTGCTTTGGCTCTTGGCGGTGCGTTACTTACTTTAGGCGGTTTGTGTTTTAAAGAATATTTTTGTTTCCGCGTGCCTTTGCTAAATTTACAGCCGATATTTGTGGCTTGCTTGTGGTTTTCGTGGGTGTTAAATAATCTTATTGCACTACGCATTTTTTCTATTATTTCTGGCGTATTACTTTTAGTTTTAGCGATACAAAAATGGCGAATGCCTTTGCATTTTGATATTGGAGATAAAACTAAATATCAAATTTAGAAAAGAAAATGACCGCACTTTTATGTGCGGTCATTGTTTTTAGAAAGATTTATTTAGCTAAACATTCCATGTAGCTATCTGCAGTAGATTGCAAGAATGTTGCATAAGAATTTTTACCTAAAGTAACTTTATCGCCAATTGGGTCGAGTTGTCCTACATTGACTTTAGTATTTTTCGCTAAAGACTCAATCACTTTTGGCGTAAATTGAGGCTCTGCGAATAAGCAATTTACTTTATGTTCATCAATTTCTTCTTTAATGTGCGCTAAAGTTTTTGCACCCGGTGCTACTAATGGATTGATGGTAAAGTAACCCGTTTGTTTTAACCCATAAGCATCGTTGAAATAACCATAAGCATCGTGGAAAACGTAGAAACCTTTATCTTTAACATTTGCAAGTTGTGCCGTAATTTTTTCACTTTGTTCTGCCAAAGTGCGGTTAAAATCTGAAAGATTTTGTGCAATTAACGCTTTTTTATCTGGGAATTGTGCAGTTAATTTATCCGCTACTTTTTGTGCAACAATTTTGCTGATAGCTGGAGAATACCAAACGTGCCAGTTTGTTGTTACACCCTCGTGATGATCGTGATCATGATGTTCGTGATCGTGTTTATGCTCGTGTTTATGATCATGTTTGTGTTCGTGCTTATGGTCATGATCATGATCGCCATCTTCATGGAAATGCTCATGGTGAGCTTTACTTAATAAAGGTTTTACATCCGCAAGATCGGCAATGGTAATCACTTTTTTACGTTCAATTTGGCTAATTGGTTTGTCTAAGAATGAATCAATGTCTTCACCAATCCATACAACTAAATCTGCAGATTTTACTTTTTGAATATCAGATAATTTCAAATTGTAATCATGCGGAGAGGCGCCTGCAGGAACAAGGACTTGTGTACCAGTTACGCCATCTGCAATAGATGAAACAATAAAGCCTAAAGGTTTTACTGATGCTAATACATCGGCATTCGCCATCATTGGCGCACTTAAAAGTGCGGCAGAAATGGCACTAATTTTTAAAAGTTTTTTCATATTTATGTTTCCTTACTTGTTGGTAGTAATTCTCAAAGGGAAAAAAGAGTACGCCTTTTTATATAAATTGCAACGATTTTATAGTAAAAAGAGGGAAAATTTTTCATTTTCAAAGTCAATAGGTTTCATTCAATAAAAAATGCACATTTATGGTCAATGTGCATTTTCAAGAGGTGATTAAGATTTTTTCTTTAGTAATTTATCTATTACACGAGAAACGGCAAAAAAACCAAAGGTTGCCGTAATCATCGTGGCTGCACCAAATCCGTTTGCGCAATTCATTGTGGCAGAAATAGAACAGTCTTCAGTCATTTGTGGGAATATTAAAGGTTGTGTTGAAAATACTGCATCGATGCTAAATTTGCGCTTTGGATTTTGGCTAAAATTGTAATCCTTGCGTAAAACTGACCGCACTTTGGCGAGCAGCGGATCTTGAATGGTTTTACTGAGATCGGCAATTTGAATTTGGGTTGGATCAGTTTGACCGCCAGCACCGCCAATAGTAATCACATTAATTTTGTTACGTTTACAATAAGCAATCAGCGACGCTTTAGTTTTCACATTGTCAATGGCATCAATCACATAGTCATAGCCTCGGTTGAGATAATCCGATTGATTCTCTGGCGAGATAAAATCATCAATAATATTGACGGTACATTCTGGGTTAATTAATTTTACTCGCTCTGACATGACTTCAGTTTTTAATTTGCCGATTGTGTCGCTCATCGCAGGAAGTTGGCGATTGATATTTGTGACGCAAATATCATCCATATCAAGTAATGTGAGTTCGCCAATACCTGAACGTGCTAAGGCCTCCACGACCCAAGAACCCACGCCACCAATGCCTATTACGCAAATATGCGCTTTGCGTAAGCGTGCTAAGCCATCAGGCGTATAAAGTCGCCCAATGCCACCAAAGCGTTGTTCGTAATTATCTATTCTAGCCATTACCGTAATACCCATACTCTACCGTAGTGTTTTGAAAGCCCTGCAATATGTCCTGCTCTAGCACCGATACCACGATATAAGTCAAAGTGATGACCTTTCACTGCGCCGCCTACATCAAGTGCAACCATTAAGTGTAATTTGTGTGTGCCAAGCCAGTTTCCGTTATTATCAATGTCGGGTACTTCGACTAAAAGCACAGAACCAGATGGGATAATATTGCGATCTGATGCCACTGAAGCCATTGCTACAAGAGGAACGCCCACAGAGCCTTTCACTTTGCCACTTGGATCATTTTTAAAGAAGACATAAGCTTCATTGCGCTCTAACAAGCTTTGTACACGCGATGGATTACGATTGCCCCACTCTCGAATTGCTTGAATAGACATTTTTTCTTTTGGAATTTCGCCATCTTCCACTAATAAACGCCCGATAGCCGTGTAAGGGAAACCATTTTGTCCTGCGTAAGCAAAATAGTTAAGATTGCCATCGCCAAAATCTACATAACCACTGCCTTGTACCCCAAGTAAAAAGTTTTCCAACATGGAATCGCTATATGCTAACTCTAGTCCTTTCCCCACTAATGCTCCCGCGTAAATTTGCACTCGACTTAGACGTTTTTTCACAGGCATACGATAAATTGGATTTTTAAATTGACCTTGTGGGGTATGACGAGCATAAAGTATAGGCGAATAATAGCCTGTCATCAGTACATTTTGATACCCATCAAATCCACGCATAATTTGCGGATGGATATTAAATTGAGTGAGTTCATTAATATTTGCCCCAGAAAGAACCCAATTTGTAATCTTTTCATAATTGTCGTAAAAATTGGCGGAAAGTTTACTCGAATAATTTTTTATATTGGAAAGCTGTGTTAAAAAATCGCCTTGATTTATTACCGCACTTTGGTTTTCTATGTTGGATACAGGCACAAGCGCTGCTTGCTGATAAGTTCGATTGGTATATTTTGCACCGAATTGTTGAGGATCACTACCATTTAAGGTGGTGGGAATCTGAATGTTTTTTATGTTAGAGGTACAAGACACCAAAAGTGCGGTAATAATTGAGATAGAAAAAGTTTTGAACCAAAATGGTTTACACACCGACATTTTCAATCCTAAAGTAAGCAGAAATAAGGTCGCATACGCTATCAAAATTTACAGAAAACAACCAGTGTTATTTAGTGAAATTGCTTAATAAAACTACACATTGAACATTTTATTAACAAACAATTGATAAAGTTTTGTTTAATTCTTGCAATTAAATTTTAAGTGAGTATAGTACGCCTCATCAGACGCGGGGTGGAGCAGCTTGGTAGCTCGTCGGGCTCATAACCCGAAGGCCGTCGGTTCAAATCCGGCCCCCGCAACCAACAAATTTTGAAGCCCTGATTTAGAAAATCGGGGCTTTTCTTTTTACAGTTTAACTCGCTATGATGATCTCAATTAGATCATCTTTTTCTATGCTATAATCCCTCAAAATTTTCAAAATCGGTACCTAAATGAAACAATTATTTGCAACGACTTCTCGTGGCTTTGAAGAATTATTAAAAGTTGAACTCACTGAACTTGGCGCACAAGAGGCAAAAGTGGTTCAAGGTGGCGTTCATTATCAAGCTGATGACGAAACTTTATACCGCACTTTGCTTTGGTCACGCCTTGCTTCACGCATTTTATTTCCTTTGATTGAAACCAAAATTTACAGTGATTTGGATCTTTATGCGGCTGTTTCAGGCTTTAATTGGTTAGCGCAATTTGATGAACGAGTTACATTCTTTGTCGATTTTAATGGAACCAACCAAGAAATTCGTCATACTCAATTTGGTGCGATGCGCGTTAAAGATGGAATTGTTGATTACTTTGAACGTCAAGGTAAAACTCGCCCTGATGTAGATAAAATTCAGCCAGACGTGCGTATCCATGCTTATTTGAACCGTGAAAATTTAGTGATTTCTTTAGATTTAAGTGGAGAAGCATTACATTTGCGAGGCTATCGTGAAGATGCAGGTCAAGCGCCTTTACGTGAAACTCTAGCTGCGGCAATTGTTATGCGTTCAGGTTGGCAAGCGGGTTCTCCATTAGTAGATCCAATGTGTGGTTCAGGTACGCTTTTAATTGAAGCGGCACAAATGGAAGCCAAAATTGCACCGCAACTTTATCGTTTACATTGGGGATTTGATTTTTGGAAAGCGCATAATCAATCGGCTTGGGAAAAAGTAAAAAATGAAGCGATTGAATTAGCAGAAGAAAAACAACGTGAAATTCAACCGCACTTTTATGGATTTGACCTCGATCACCGCGTATTAAAAAAGGCGCAAAAGAATGCACAAAATGCAGGTGTTTCACATTTAATTAAATGGCAGCAAGGTGATGTTGCAGCGTTGAAAAATCCTAGCGTAAATGAAGTCGGTACGGTTATCTGTAATCCATCTTATGGGGAACGTTTAGGAACAACGCCAGCTTTAATCGCGCTCTATTCTGTATTTGGGCAAAGACTTAAAAAAGAATTTTGCGGTTGGAATGTTTCTGTTTTTAGTAGCGAATCCACATTACTTGATTGTTTGAGAATGCGTGCTAGCCGACAGTTTAAAGCAAAAAATGGCCCATTAGATTGTGTGCAGAAGAATTATCAAGTTTCAGAACGAAAATCTGACGAAACTACCGCTGAAAATGAACTAGAATTTAACCGCACTTCGGAGGTTGCAACCGATTTTGCTAATCGATTACAAAAAAATATTAAGAAAATTAGTAAATGGGCAAAGCAACAAGGATTAGACGCTTATCGTTTATATGATGCCGATTTGCCTGAATATAATTTAGCTGTTGATCGTTATACTGATTATATTGTTGTACAAGAATATGCTGCGCCGAAAAATATTGATGAAAATAAAGCGCGTCAGCGTTTGTTAGATGCCGTTACTGCAACTTTGCAAGTGACAGGTGTGGAAACGAATAAGTTGATTCTCAAAGTTCGTCAAAAACAAAAAGGTACAAATCAATATGAAAAATTGGCTAATAAAGGCGAATACTTTTATGTGAATGAATATGGTGCGCAGCTTTGGGTAAATTTAACGGATTATTTAGACACGGGCTTATTTTTAGATCACCGTTTAACAAGAAAAATGATTGGAGCGTTGGCAAAAGGTAAAGATTTCTTGAACTTATTTGCTTATACTGGTTCTGCAACTGTTCACGCTGCTCTTGGTGGTGCTAAATCGACAACGACCGTTGATATGTCCAATACTTATCTTAATTGGGCGGAGCAAAATCTTATTTTGAATGATATTGGAGGTAAACAACATAAATTAATTCAAGCAGATTGCCTTCAATGGTTAGAAAAATGTGATTGTCAATTTGATTTGATATTTGTGGATCCACCGACGTTTTCAAATTCTAAACGTATGGAAGAGAGTTGGGATGTTCAACGAGATCATGTGAAATTAATGAGCAATCTAAAACGAGTTTTGTCGAATAATGGCACAATTGTTTTCTCGAATAATAAACGTGGATTCAAAATGAATTTAGTTGCGTTGGAAGAATTAGGTTTAAGTGCGGTAGAAATTTCGCATAAAACATTGCCTCTAGATTTTGAACGTAATAAACAAATTCATAATTGTTGGATGATTCAACATATATAATAATTTGCCAAGTTGTAAAAATAGTCGAAAAAATAGTGAATTTTAAACAAACTGAATAAAAAACTATCGCTCAAACATTTTTTTTCAAAAAGTGCTAGACAAGATTTTATTAAATCATTAATATACGCCACCGCAACGACACGACGCAGTAACGCGTTCGTAGCTCAGTTGGATAGAGCGTTGGCCTCCGGAGCCAAAGGTCGCAAGTTCGAATCTTGTCGAGCGCGCCAGGTCAGTGCAATAACAACTTTTAATGGTGGCTATAGCTCAGTTGGTAGAGCCCTGGATTGTGATTCCAGTTGTCGTGGGTTCGAATCCCATTAGCCACCCCATCTTATCTTTATAAGATCTGACGGCGAGTAGCGCAGCTTGGTAGCGCAACTGGTTTGGGACCAGTGGGTCGTAGGTTCAAATCCTATCTCGCCGACCACTTTATTTTGCTCTTTAACAATACATCAGACAATCTGTGTGGGCACTTGTTGATTGACTT
>ERZ1023420.231-NODE-231-length-19040-cov-14.859468_pt1 | contig 19040 bp, 19 predicted proteins | sample MGYA00380512_ERZ1023420 | MGnify/ENA primary metagenome ERZ1023420 (study PRJEB33173, sample SAMEA4830390) | metagenome | study: EMG produced TPA metagenomics assembly of the PRJEB25223 data set... | reverse complement strand
TCTTTGCTGGGGCCCCAAACCCCAGCTTGCTTAGCTTGTAGAATTTCTTTATGAATTTCTCTTTGCTGGGGCCCCGACTAGATTTAAAAATACTTGATTCAAGTGCATTTTCAAACCAGATAGCTACTGCCAAAATGATAAATCTGTCATAAGTATTAAAAAAGCCATTCTTAAATGTCATATTGACATTCAAGAATGGCTTCTAATTTCAATTATATTATGAAAAGCTATTAACTTCAGCTTCACCAAAGATTTTACGTTTAATTGCTTCTCCTGTTGGTGTACCTGCTAAACCACCAAGTCCTGTTTCTCTTAATTCAGCTGGTAAGCCACGTCCTACTTTATCCATAGCTTCAATAACTTCATCTACTGGAATTCTACTTTCAACACCAGCTAATGCTAAGTCTGCAGAAATTAATGCATTACCAGAACCAATTGCATTACGCATTACACATGGAATCTCTACTAAACCTGCTACTGGGTCACAAACTAGACCAAGTAAATTACTAATCGCTAATGCCATAGCGTGTCCAGATGCTTCCGGTTCGCCACCGAAGATTGATACTGCAGCTGCTGCTGCCATTGCTGAAGCTGAACCTACTTCTGCTTGGCAACCTCCTGTAGCACCTGCAACACTTGCATTGTTAGCAACAACGCGACCAAATAATGATGAAACGAATAAGAAATCAATCATTTGTTCTTCTGTAAGGTCATGTGTTTTTTCTAATTTAAATAATACGCCCGGAATCGTTCCGGAGGATCCAGCTGTTGGAGTTGCACAAATGATACCCATAGCTGCGTTTACTTCATTAGTAGCAACCGCACCTTTAACTGCTTCAACCATTTCATGTCCTGATAAGGCATGATTATTCTCGTTATATTTAGCAAGTTTAATGGCATCTTGGCCAGTATAACCTGTTACACTTTTAACACCTTCGCCAGTTGATCCTTTAATTACGGCATCTCTCATGACGTCTAAATTTTGTTTCATTGTTTCTCTAACTTCGTCACGCGTCTTGCCTGAAAGTTCCATCTCTTCTTGAATCATAATATCTGCAAAAGACATTTTATTTTCGACTGCGTAGTCTATAGTTTCTCTAATTGAATCAAACATCTTTAATCCCCCTCTATTTAATATAGGATATATTTAAGTGACTATATTTTTCTTTAATTTGATCTAACGTTGATTCAGATAATGCTTTGTTTAGTGGTAATACTGCTAAACTAAAATTATCGCCCGTTTGTGTCATTTCCTCTTTAATGTCTGCACCAAGTTCATTCACATCATTGATAAAGTGATTAACTTCTGATTTATTTGCCGCTCCATCCATTTCTAAGATAGGTAAACCATAGTTAAAATCAATGTCTAGTCCTTCTACACTGATGCGTTTTAATTTAATCGTACCGCCACCAATTGAGTTACCAATTACTTCGATGTGACGACCATTTCCTTCTGCAACAAGATACGCACAGTTAGGATGCTCACCAATACTGTCGCCTTCTTCTTCGATAATATTTACTTCAATGTTTTGATCTTTAGCGATTGCTAATGAACTCTTAATACGACTATCGAATGTGCTATAGCCCATTGCACCACCAACGATAGCTAAATCTGTACCGTGTCCTTGATGAGTTTGAGCAAAGGATTCGTAATAATGAATTGTTAATTTATCTGGCTGCATACCACCTAATACTGCATAAGCAGCGTTGCCAATTTTAACTGCACCTGCTGTATGAGAACTTGAAGGTCCCATCATTACAGGGCCAATAATATCAAATGCACTTTGATAATCGTAGCTTTTTTTAGTAGCCATAATTAAACACTCTCCTTAGGTTGTTTCTGTTTGCTAGGCAATTTTATGCTCATATTCATTAGGTTGAATTTTTTAATTAACGTACTGAAGATAAATGCTAATACCACACTTACAACTGCAACGACGATGATTGTAATTATTGATTTTGTAGCATCGTTAAATCCGAATAAGACGATTGCACCTGCAATTGGTGTTGCCATACCTTTAACACCGATTACGAGTCCGCTGAATGTAACGATACAAGCGTTTACAACACCAATAATTGCGTTCGTACCATATAATTGTAGAGGGTATTTTGCGATTAAATCGATTTGTGTTAATGGTTCAACAAATACTGCGAATGCTTTTGATTTACTTCCGCCAATATTAAGTCTGCTAAATAATACATAGTTAACAAATGATGCACCAGTACATGTTAAAGCACCGATAGCCATTGGTATACCAGTTAGTCCTAATAAGCTAGTTAATACCATTGAACTTAGTGGTGTCATACCCGTTACTGGAATTACTAATCCTAAAATAATTGCTAATGCGTATGGATTGTTGTCTCCTACTGATGTAACTGCACCACCGATTTGAGTTAATACAGCCATAACCCCTGGGCTAATAACTGTAGCTAAGCCAAATACAAGTGCTGGAGCAATTAAAATCACAGCAATTAAGTCCAACCCTTCTGGGACTTTTTTCTCGATAAATTTAATACCGAATGAAATAATATACGCTGCTATAAATGCTGGTAATAATTTAAAGTCGTGTAATACTAGTCCTATGATTACGGCAAAAACAGGTGAGATGCCCATTTTCAAGCCAGTTAAGATACCTACTGCAACACCTGCAAGGCTGCCTGCCAAATCTCCTATTGTTTGTAAAAACTCGATATGGAATACGCCACCAATAGCGTAACTTAGAAATGCTTGTGGTAAGAAAGTTGCACAAGCAGCTCCTGATAAAGCTTGTAGTCCTTGTTTACCGTATGGCGCAAAGTTTAAGAATAACGTCATAACGATAAGCACTAATACGAGTGTTCCTACTCCTAAAATGATATTCATTCCCCAAAACCTCTTTCTATTTATTTAACAACCATAGTCATAGTACACCCTGGAGAAAACGATTTCAATACATATTCAAAGACAAAAAAATAAAATTGTGAAATAAATCACATTTAGAGAATTATTGAGGTTAAACTATTTTTAGTTTTAAATTTTTTGAAAAGAAATAAATAATATGTGTTATTTTACACTAATATGAACTGCTTTGTAAACCTTTTCAACAGCGTATTTATTAGTTGAAATTTCGGGTAAATTGTATACATTTCTTTGTTGATATTTTCACTTTAACGTGACAACTAATCTTTACATAACACAATGCTCACATTTGAAATTGTTGCAAAATTAAAACGATTTAGTTTTTAACATAATAAAACTGGAACAACCATTGCTGCTCCAGTTTATTATCATTGAATTAATCTTCAATTTTTAATAATGCTTCAGTTAATTGATGCGTATGACGGTAAATATCTTTATATACTTTATAATATGCTTCATATTGTGCGTGTCTTTTAGCATCTGGTTCAAATGTTTGAGCAATATCTATAAACTTATCTACACATTCATCGAAACTTTCGAACCATTTCAGTCCATATGCTGCAATCATCGCAGCGCCCATACTAGGACCCTCTTCGTGTTTTAACTTTCTTATTGTAGCATTAAAGATATCTGCTTGCATCTGCAACCAAAATGAACTTTTCGCACCGCCACCAATTGAAGTAATATGCGTAATCTCTTTACCAGCTTCTCGCATTAATTGTATAGAGTCATATAAAGAGAAAGTAATACCCTCTAATACTGCTCTAGCAAAATCTGCCTTATTATGGCTACCACTAATACCAATAAAACTGCCTCTTATAAAAGCATCTCCATGTGGAGTACGTTCGCCTGATAAATAAGGTGCGAATAATAAGTGGTTAGAACCAATTGTTGAGGTACTTGCTTGTTTAACGATATCGTCAAAGCTTTCATGTTCAAAGAACGTTTGTTTAAGCCAATTTAAACTGTAACCTGCTGCTAAGGTTACGCCCATAGCATAGAATGTTTGTGGAACGCTATGATCAAAGAAATGTATGTTGTTCTTGTATTCAGTGTAGCCTTTGCTTTCAACATTAAGTACAACACCTGATGTCCCGATACTACAAAGCGTATCGTTACCATTAATGATTCCTGCACCAATGGCACCACATGCGTTATCTCCACCACCAGCATAAACCTTCACAGGAGCTTTGAAACCAAGCTCTCGTTCTAATTCTGAACGTACTACTCCAACTTCCTCTGTTGAACGTACTAAAGGTGGATAAATATCTCCGATGCCTAATCGTTCACCTAGATCTCTAGTCCAATCATGTGTTTTTGGACTTAATAGTAATGTACTGGCTGCATCAGAATATTCCATGTGAATATGACCTGTTAAACAATAGCGTACGTAATCCTTAGGCAATACGAAGACACTTACTTGTTCCCAAAGTGATGGCTCATTTTGTTTCATCCAAAGCATTTTTGGAAGTGTGAATCCTTCAAGAATAGGATTGCCATTCAATCTTTCACCATATACTTCTTTGATTTGCGCACATTGTTCAGAGTTACGGGTATCATTCCACAGAATGGCATGACGTACAGGTTTATGTTCGCTATTCAATGGCACTAAACCATGCATTTGTCCTGAGAACGAGATCCCTTTGACAGTATAATTCGCCATTTCAGGCACTTCATTAATATATTTAATACCTTTCTTAACCGCTTTAAACCATTCTTCAGGATCTTGCTCACTATAACCGGCACGATCTTGTATCAACGTTAAAGGTTCACTCGTTGAAGCAATTACTTCTCCTTGTCGATTAACAGCTATGATTTTAACTGCACTCGTACCTAAGTCTATTCCTAATACTACATCTTCCATAACCATTCCACCTTGTCCATCATTATAAGAGGCGCTCATCTTACATATCATGTAAACAATTCAATATATATTTATTTTATATAATTTTAATATTAAATTCTATAACCCATATATTTATCATATCGATTTTAATGATAATTTCAATAGTAAACTATGATTTCAATTCTTTTCACTTTATTCCTATTTAGAAAAGGGAGTTGGACAGAAATAACATTTTCTCAAAATTTATTCCGTTGTCCTACCCCGTCAAAGATGACTAGGTTTGAAAAAAGCTTGATTCAAGCGCATTTTCAAATCAGTCATCTACTGACAAAATAATAAAGTAGGCTGAGACATTTTATTTTGTCCCAGCCTACTTTATTATTTTGCTTTTGCCAAACCATTATCTATTACCAACATCTTGACCGATTTCAACAGTTTGATTATTTTTATTATATATTGCACCTTGAACACTACCAAAGTTTGCGTCATTACGTTTTTCTTTAACACCATATCCCATACTCTTGAATGTATTGATATCTTCATCACTTGTCGCATTCTCATAATAAACTGTACCACCATCGTTATAAAAACGTGGTTTATCAATAGATTCTTGTAGGGAACCGTCACCTCTTAAATAGTCAATCAACACTTCATTTAAGATGGTAGGAATTTTGTTCCCACCTGGTGTACCAATACCCATATAGAAATCCGGACCAACAACAATGGATGGTGATGTATAAGAACGTGGTGCTTTATGTTTTCCACCATAGTTCGGACTATTAGGATCACTTGAGAAATTTGTTAAAGAGTTATTCATATAGAAACCTTGTTTAACAAATTTACCTGAACCAAAGAAACTAGATAATGTATTTGTAGTACTAGCAAGCTTACCATTCTTATCAATGACAACAAAATGAGTTGTACTCGTCGTATCTAATGACGTATCAAAATCACTATTCATTTCATTGCCGCCACTATTTACATTATTTAAATTATCTAATAAATAATTTTCCGATAAGTGTGAGTCGTTATTCGCTTCCTGACCATTAACAATATCTCTATTTCGGTACATTACATCACGTGATTTAATAATGCCATTGATATAATCTGTTCTATCATTATTTGAATTGGCACTTTCATCAATTTTTAAACCTTGTAACATTAAAACCCCACCTAAAGGATTTGATGCAGAGTATATTGTATTATTTAAATATTTAGTTGATACTGGTTTCTTTTCTTCAGTTTTAAATGTTGAAAAGTCTTTCTCAACTAATTCACTATCGATTTGTTTAGATACACTCTTAGCAATATCCTTATAGAAATATTTAGGCCCCTTATCTCTAATACCTTTAAGTGTTTTAGCTAAAGCGGGCTGTTTAACTACATCGCCTTCACGTACTGTACGTTTTCCTTTGAAGAAAGGTGAATTTCGATCGATATCAGAACCGTAGATTTTCAAACTACGCTCTAATTCTGAATCAACTTCGAAGCCATCCTCGGCTAATGGCACTACGTAACTAAAAATTTTCTTCTCAGCCATTTTACCTTCTCGTTGATGCATATCATGCATACCTTGCACAAATCCAGGTGTACCAATTTCATCGCCTTTCTTATAATTATAAGAAGATAGCGTTTTATATTCGTACATCTTTGGTTCTTCGCCTTCATTACCGTTATATGTAAGCGTGGCACCGCCGCCGCCTAAACCTGACGAATGCGGTTCTGATACCGCTAGCGCATAAGAAACACCCATAGCTGCGTCTACTGCATTACCGCCATCTTCAATAATTTTATTACCGACACGCGTGGCAATCGCATTATTAGATGCTACGCCATATTTTTTATTACTGCCAGATGATTTATGATCTGCAATTTTATTTTCGAATAATGTATCTTTATCAGGTCTGTCTTCTTTATTAAAGTAGTAAAAGACAAATGATATTAAAATGGTGATAACTAAAATGACTGATAATGTCACTTTACTATAAATATTCATACTAACTGGCCCCTTTAGATAAATATTGCTCCGTTGCATCTTTTAATTCATTTTTCTCGTAGTTATCAAGGCCTTCGTTCGCTTTGGCAAACGTCACCATCAATAGAATTGCAATTATAATGAGCGTTGTTACAATACCTAACCAATGTTTTTTAATATTCAAAGGTATATCCTCCATTCTCCTCTTTAAGGTGAATTGATTTATCATTTATATTATTGTAATAACGTTGTGCCTCCATCTTATTCATGTTGTCTTTCGTTATTTTGCCATCTGCACCACGTACAGGTGTAATGCTAAATTTATTATGCTGCCCATTCCAATCGTGTTGAACTACCATACCTTTTTGGTTTTTAGATAAGAATGAATCTGATGTTAAATTACCTAAACTATAGAAGATACTTGCATTTTTATATTTTTCAACTTTTTGGACAGCTGAGTTATGACCAATGATTACATCTGCACCGGATTTCACTAGCGCATGTGCGTATTCTTTTTGACGATCCGTCACACTACGTTCATTGGTAATACCCCAATCCACGTTTACGACAACTAAATCGTTATTTTCTTTTAAGTTTTTGATTAATGGAACAAATATTTTGGGGTCTAAACTAATAGATGTTGTATTTTTAAGTGGATCTTCATAGTTTGAACCTACATCAGTGAATGACACGTTAGCTATTTTTTTACCTTTAACCGTTTGTTGCACCGTCTTACTATTAATTGGGTTAGAGCCATTACCAGTCATAAAGTTATAATCCGTTTGTGCTTCCACTTGTTTACTTAAATCTTGGGCTTGCACGTTATCAATCGTATTATTAATTAAATTGACACTTTTAACATTTTCTTTTTTCAAGAACATTATATTCTCAATATTCTTCTTAATATTCGTTTTAGGATCATTTGAGAAATGGCTCACTAGAAGTGAAGCAGTTGAAAAGTCACTTTGTTGAAGTGGTTGCTTTAACCCTTTAAACACTTCGTTAAGATCCATTTGTCGAAAATGTTTATTCAATGTGATATTACCTAAATATGTACTACGAATATAATCATTACCTGAGCTTGGCATTGCCTCGACTGGCTCAACTTTTACAGCTCTAATAGCGAATACTAGAAGTACAAGTGCCACAATTAAAACGATAAGTGTATAGCTAAAATTGAAACGTTTGTGACGTTTCGATTGCTTAAGTAACCATTCGCTCGCTGATAACCGTTTTTTCTTTTTCATTACTCTGCGCTCCTTGCTCGCGATTAATTAATAAAGCTATATAAGAATAAGATGACATACGTGATACATGTAAGTAACATCGTTGTTGATAACGTAATCACGACACCTTGCTTTTGAATTGTATTCGCAATGATTCCAGGAATAACGACACCAATACCAGACACTTCAACCATTTCAAATGGCGTCAATGGATAAATCAAGTCGAACAGGAATTTAAGTACCATCCCAGTTAAAATCATCGCCGCAAATTTTCTTCTTCCGTACAAAATAACCCATCTACTAATACCATATGTAACTATGAAAAATGTTAAACAACTAATAACTAACACAGATAACAACATGATGGGTTGATCGAATATAAGTGCTAAATAACCCGGTACAACGAGTCCTGCTGGATTAATCCCAAATTTCTCGGCAAATATTAAACTTAATACAATACCGACAAATAGGGAGAAGTATAATTCTGAACCTATCATTTTATTCTATCCCTTCTATAAATTCTGCTATTCTACCACCTGGACCATGAATATTTCCTACACAGAATATGAGTGCGTTTTGTGACTCTTGCAAAATAGCTTTCTCAATTTCTGGGAACTCACGGTTTTCAAAATTAAGATATTTTTTATCAGGTAAGTGTTGCATTAAGTCTGTCACCATTTGTGTACTTTTACCTGTACAAATGAGTGTGTCAAAGTCTACATCATCAATAAAGTTTTCAACAAATTGACGCGTTCTATCTACCCTATCTGAACGACAATTTAAAATCACTACTTTTTTCGTATATGGATAGTTATAAGATTCAACTTTGTTTAAAATAGCTTTTGTCGATTGAGGTTCATTAGCAGCAAATGCATTAACAAATACATTTCGTGTGCGATTTGCATTAAAGTATTTGATTTCAACCGCACCAGGATCAGGTGGTGCATTTAACATGCCTCTCAATGCTGTTTCCTTATCAACGCCAACAGCTTCTGCAACGCCTAATGCAATAGCAACATTATCTGGGAAGACGAGATATGGAAACTTTCTTAAATATGATTCCGGAACTTCATCTTTATCTACGACAATTAACTTTGTTTTACGTTTCTTAGCTTCTTTTGCGAAGAATTTCGTATAGTCGTCTTTCATAACAACTAAAGTCCCTTTGTAAGGAATTGTTGCAGTAAACGCTTGAGCAACATCTTGAAGTGTAGGTCCAAGTACGTCCATGTGGTCTTCCATGACATTGACGATAACGCCTATATTGGCTTTAACTAAATCTTTTTGAAAAGTAATTTGATAGTCTGGATTAACTGCCATACATTCATTAACTAAAGAGTCAGCTTTTTGTTTAACAACTTTCCGCACAATGTCACGTTGTTCACCAATATTCGCGCCTTGTGGTTTTCTAATAACGGGGTATTCCTTGTCAGTAAACCAATACAACATTCGAGCATCTGTGCCTGTGGTTTTACCAATAACATGATAATGGTCTTCTCTTAATACGCTATAAATCATTCTCGTAATCGTTGATTTACCACGAATACCATTTATGTTGATTCTAATTGGAATCTTATTGAGTCGATTAGTATGGCGATTCTTCTCTTTAATACCAAGCCATAAAATCAATGCGATACAAATTATAATGAGAATCACAGTGTAGTACCTCTCTTTAATTGTTTTAATATTAAGTTGTCTAAATACGTATTTCATTAATATGTATATCAAAAATGTCTTTAAACATTTTCTATAGAAGTGACTAATAAATCCAAACGCTCTTGCTTCATATGAACATAATAAATAAATTATTACTTCTAATAAGGATATGCTATCATGTGCGTATTTAGTCAGTTTTAACATTGTAAATCTAATGTAAAATTATATTAACAAAGATTAATTTTTTTAGAAATATTCAATATTTTACTTTTACAAATAAAGAATGATTTTAAAAATATTTTTCTAAAATTTAAATTTAGTTCTAGTTATTTGAGAAATCATCAAATATTTACGTCGCATTTACATTAGATTAAAATTCTGATGTTAATTTAGAGGTAATTAAAGATACAACTTTAGGAGGATACTGATGGGTAAACCTTTGACTAAACCTGTTAAGATAGCAATTAGCATATATTTAGCAATGGTATTATTAATTTGTTCAAGCTATTTGGTATTGATTCTTGTGGGTAGCTTACAAGGCAATGATATGAGTAGTTCAGTTTTAGACACAGACCATCAACACATTAATAGTGTTACTAAAGATTCTAACGAAGGCATAAATGATACAAAGTTAAATAAAGCTTCAGCAACAAGTGATGATGTTGCCAAAGAAGAAACCGTTTCAAATACAAATGATACAATTTCAAATACAAATACTGAAAAAGTAGGTGCAAGCTCATCTGATTGATGACACTATGCACCTATTTTATTTTAAATACTTTGCATATTTTATTTGAAATTGCTTAGGAGTGAGTGAATATTTCTGCTTAAAATTTTGTATAAAGTAACTTGTAGTTGAGAATCCACAATCCATTGCCACTTCAGTCACATTTTTATGATGATACATGAGTTGCTTAGCACCCTGCTCTAGTCGATAATTTTGTAAGAAATTGAGTGGCGTGTCCCCTGCAAATCGTTTAAACAACTTAATCGTCTCCGCTTCGCTCATATGAACCATATGACTTAACTCACTCAGTTGCACCTTTTTATGATAATGACTTTGTAAGTATTCAATACATTGTTTAACTCTTGGATCAAAGAAATATTGATTGATTTGTTCATATTGATCAAAAATATTTAAAAGATGATTTAGACATTGATAAAATTCGCTAAGAATTTGCAGTTGATAATAATCTCTTTGTGATAAGTAAATATGTCCTACTATCTCAATACGCCGTAACAAACTTACATTTTCTTCATCTTTTGGTATTAATTTAATAAATGGAATGGATTGCGCTTGATCAACAATTCGACTAACATAAGTAAAATTGATATATTCCGTGACATTGGGCAATCCAATGTTCCAGCAATAGAAACGCGCGCCTTCATTCGCGTCACGAATTTCATGTACAACGTTTGAATTAATAAATAATCCCTCCCCTTCATGTATCTCCAATGTATTTTCTGCTAACTTTACCTTAATCACACCGTTTGTGACATACATAAATTGCAAGGCATAATGCCAATGTAAAGGTATATATCCGAGTAATGTCTCACTCAATGATGTATGTAGAATGACATGTGGCCAACGTCGATCAGGATAATTAATCTTTTCTTCTAAGTCTTCATTAATAATAATATTAGAAACCATATCGCACTACCTCAATATCTTGATACTTTTAATTACTATTTGAGTATTACCAAATTTATATACATTATATTATGAGATTTATAATAAAACAAAATACAGATGGAGGTGCATTCAATGAATCATACACAACACAGATTAAAAGGAGTATTATTTGCAATTATAGGTGCTACTTTATGGGGATTAGGTGGGACTGTTTCCGACTTACTCTTTAATCAACGAGATATTGAAGTGGATTGGTATGTTACTGCTCGCCTACTAATAAGTGGCATCTTCTTGTTGAGTCTGTACAAACTATTACATCCTAAGCAATCTATGTTTATTGTTTTTAAGAAGCCCAAAACAATTGTTAATTTGTTTATATATAGTTTAATCGGGATGCTTTTTGTCCAATACGCTTATATGGCATCCATCGCAACCGGCAATGTCGCAGTAGCTACACTTCTCCAATACATTGCACCAGTCTATATCATTATTTGGTTCGTCATACGTGGTCTTGATGTATTTCGTCCTTTTGATATTTTAGCCATTACAATGACGTTAATTGGGACTTTTCTACTTTTAACAAATGGATCTATCTCTCATTTAGTCGTATCACCTACGAGTTTGTTATGGGGAATTATCTCTGGCTTAGCACTTGCGTTTTACACGATTTATGCCACAGGCTTACTTGAAAAGTTCCCTTCAATTCTAATCGTAGGATGGGCAATGATTATTTCAGGTTGTGCAATGAGTTTCAAGCATCCTATATGGGATGTTAGCTTTAGCAACATGAGTGCATCTACAATCATTTATGTAATTTTTGGTATTATCGCTGGGACTGCTTTCGCATTTTATCTATTTATAGATAGTCTTAAATACTTATCACCTAAGGAGACAACGTTATTAGGTACGATTGAACCAGTGATAGCAGTTGTTACAAGTGCATTATGGCTTGGTGTTACTTTCCAATCAGTCCAAGTCATTGGAATCGTATTAATTCTTATTTTAATTTTAATGTTGTCACTTAAGAAACAACCTGAAGAAATGTAATCAATAATGTAGCGCCAAGGAAATGAACGATGACTAGCCTGAATAGCACAGAATTCTTCGTGAATTCATCGTGTCACTTTAGTAATCATCTCGTCCTCGGCGCTTAATTTTTATAGAATAATTGATTTAAGTTGTGTAAAGAATTTCTGTCTTTCTGGTAATGGAAAGATAGGATAAATGTGGAATAAATTATATCCTGGCATAAAATCATGTTCAATACCTTTATCATTAAGCATTTGGGATAATTTTAAAGCGTCAGGGTATAACGTTTCCTTTGTACCAATAAAAATGGATAATCGACCTAATCCTTCTAAGTCACCGTTAATTGGCGATATTCTATAGTCCTCAATAGGTAATTGGCCAGCCCATAATTTTATAAAGTATTTACTACCTTCTATACCTAACATTGGATCAATACGTTCATACGTTTTAGCATCTGGATTGCTTAACGTACCATCTAACACTGGAGATAGCATTACAATATGTCCAGGTTGTGGAAGTGTAGTTTCTGCTTTTAAATATTCGGCAAATGACAATGCAATTTGTCCGCCTGCAGAATCTCCCATCACAATAAGCTGTTCACTGCTTTCAACTTTGGCAGCTTGTTTATCATAAATAAGTTTTAATAATTCGAATGTAGTACGATAATCACGATGAGGTACTTTAGGATATATCGGCATAATGACCTTCGCATCAAGTTGTCCTGCGAGTTCATCTATAAAATAAAAATGATTATCTAGTGGATCTTGGAACCATGCACCACCATGAATATATAAAACAACTTTTTGTTGATGGTTACGTTGGTCATTCACAATATATGTGACGCACCCATTCCAACTTTTTGTTCGAACGTCATGTTTAAATTCATAACTAGTGCCACCATATTTTCCAGCTGTAATTTCTTTCGTTTCTTCCAATGCTTTTTTCGCGTCCGCTTCATTTTCAAACGTTTTTTTCATGCCAGACATTCGTATATATTTTTCAGTTATAAAACTTTTGTAACTGCGTTTCTCTTTAACTTTAATAAATGCTAATGTTCCTAATATCGCAGATGTTGCTACGGTTATCATACTTTTTTTCATAGCTTAAACGACCTCCTATACATGTCTATATTATAAACCTTAAACGACAATTCATTTAGTAATTAACACTGTTATCGTTAAACAATATTTTCATTTTAAGGAAAACATGCTATCCTTATATAAATTATCTGAATTTTCAAATTATAAAAGGGGGCAACGATTTATGGCACGTCATAAAATTGTACTTATTGGAAGTGGCTATGTAGGATCTGCGTTTGCACATGCAATCGTAGCTAAAGGTTTAGTGGATGAGATGACAATTATAGATATTGATGAGGATAAGGCTAAAGCAGATGTGTGGGATTTAAATCATGCGACTCCATTTGGCGATAACTTCGTAAATGTGCACGTCGGACAGTATGAAGACTGTAAAGAGGCTGATATTATAGTGATTTGTGCAAGTGCTAAACTTGCTAAAGGTGAAACACGTCTTAAGCTACTAGAAGATAATGTAGACATTTTTGTCCCAATGATTCAACGTATTGTAGATAGTGGTTTCGATGGCTACTTTGTATTACCTTCCAATCCTGTCGACATTATGAGTTACGTCGTTAAACGAGTGTCGAATTTTCCTAAAAATAAAATCATTGGTTCAGGCACTTCTTTAGATACTGCGCGTTTCCAATTCTTTTTAAGTCGAGAATTCGATGTAGCACCGAATCAAGTCTATGCACCTATTATTGGTGAACATGGTGATTCACAAGTCGCAGTATGGTCACACGCACAAATTGCAGGTGAGCCGGTGTTAGATTTATTACCTTCTAATACGAATATAGAAGCATTTAAGACTTCCATTTCCAACCGTACAACTCAAATTGGTTACGATATTTATGTTCGAAAAGGGACAACCAATTTCGGAATATCACTAAGTCTAGTTAGAATCGTAGAAGCCATCTTATTTAATAAAAATATCATTATGAATGTTTCAAGTTACGTTGGCGGTGAATATGGATTGAGTGATGTATATATCGGTGTACCTACCGTTATTAACGGAAATGGTGCTGACCGAATTATTGAATTAGCTCTCTCAAAAGAAGAATTATCACAGCTACATCATTCTGCTGATATCATCTTAGACTATCAGCGACAAGCCGATGCTATCATTGATCAAATGTGCTGATATTAAAAGTAAGTGCGTAAGGAGCGGGACAGAAATTAATTCGTAACCCCAGCTTGCTTTATTTGTAGAATTTCTTTATGAAATTCTCTTTGCTGGGGCCCCGCTCTCACTTTATGTTTCAAAGCAACTATCATACATTAATTTCAACTGATGTTCGAAACGTTGCATATCTATAAATCGAGCTTGGCGATGCATTTCTTTACCATTCATAAAGATTAAATCAACGGGTACAGTAAATATAGATAATTCACCTGCAATGGTTTCGACATCTGATTGATTTATGACGGCGAGTTCTGCATTAGGGTAAGATGCTACAATATCTTCAATTTGTGGTAATACTGCATGGCACACTGAACAATGATCCCGCATTACGTGAACTACTACTAACTGATTATTATTAATAATTTGATGGAAGGCTTCCATATTACTCGAATGCTTTGCCATATCCTCACCTATACTTTCACTTATTTTAATAAGTTTTGAAATACCTCTGGCATCTTAGTTACTCTTTGACGTTCTAAATCTAAGAAACCACCTGTTTGCTGTCCAATACAATGCACTTTATCTCCAGAGGTAATTTCGAATTTAAATACCCATTTCATTCTTCCACCTTTAACAAACCAGCAACGCCCCACAGGTTTATCGTGTATCGTAATTGGAACTTTATACTCTATTTCTGTCTTCATTAATATTGGCGATATATGTTGCTTCATCATTTCTGAAAATGTCATATATTCATTAATAAATATTGTACGTAAATCTTCAAACCAGCGTATATAGACGATATTACTTACAATCCCCATTGCATCGATATCGTAATTGTTAACTTCTATTTCTCTTTCGGCGACTAACAAGCCTTCATGTTCCATAAAATATAATCTCCTTTAAGTCATCATTCAATTATATTCTACGACGTTTACATGCATTTTTCATCTACTTTAACTATACAACATTTAATGAGCGTACTATATACATGTCTATTTTATTATATATTATTTTCATTAAATACATAACCAAATTTACATAGTATAGTGTTTGTGAAAATATTCGCATATTTTAGGAGGATAATTCATATGAAAGCTTATGTTTATGAAAAGCCAGGCTTTGCAAAACTGATTGATAAAGAGAAGCCAATCATTACGGAAAGTACAGATGCAATTATTAGAATGGTCAAAACAACGATTTGTGGTACTGATCTACATATTATTAAAGTCGATACATCGGAAGTACCATCAAACACAGCACTTGGTCATGAAGGTATTGGTATCGTTGAATCAGTTGGTTCAAGTGTAAACAATTTCAAAGTTGGAGATAAAGTCATTGTTTCTTGTATCTCGTCGTGTGGTAAATGTTACTACTGTAAAAAGGTATCTATGCACATTGTGAAAAAGATGGCGGTTGGATATTAGGTCACCTCATCGATGGTACACAAGCAGAATATGTTAAAGTACCTTTCGCAGACAACTCTTTATACCATGCACCAGAATCTTTACCAGACGAAGCACTCGTTATGCTCTCTGACATTTTACCAACGGGTTATGAAATTGGTGTTTTAAAACGTAAAGTTAAACCAGGTAGTACGGTTGCGATAGTAGGTGCAGGTCCAGTTGGATTAGCTGCATTATTAACAGCACAATTTTATTTACCTTCTAAAATTATTATGCTCGATTTAGACGATCATCGTTTAGCTGCAGCCAAAACATTTGCGCGACTCATACAATTAATTAATTCTAGTAATGTGAATGAAGCAGTTGGAATTCCAGCAACATTTGATTTATATCAAAAGTTGATTGGTGTCGATGGAACAATTGCTAATGTTGGTGTTCACGGCTTATCCGTTCAATTTGATATCGAAAAATTATGGATTAAAAATATCAACATTACCACGGGTTTAGTTTCTGCTAATACCACTGAAGAATTGTTGGAAGCTCTCAAATCTAAAATCATTCAACCTGAACAACTCATGACACATTATAGTAAATTAAGTGATATTGAACATGCTTGTGATTTATTCAGAAATGCTACAGATCATAAAGCTATCAAATTATTAATTGAGAATGATATAACTGAATAATGTTGTTTATTAAATAAAAAATAAGGGGGGACAGCATTCTTTCTGAATTCGTCGCCCCGCCATGGCAAAGAGGATTAGAATTGAAAACCTTGAGACAACACCTTTTCAATTCAGTCATCGACTGCCAACACATAAAACAAGCCTGAGACACATATGATGTCCCAGGCTTGTTTTATTATTTAATTGTCATAATGCGTTTACCAGGATCTACTGAATCAACATCATCGAATGTTAATGTTTTATCACCCTGATTTGTAATAATCACTGGTGTGACAACACTTGGCGCATGTTCTTTTAAATATGCTAAATTAATTTTCATTAATGGTTGACCTTGTGTGACAGGTTCATTGACATCGACTAAACTTTCGAAGCCTTCACCATTCAATTTCACTGTATCGATACCAATATGAATTAATACTTCAATTCCTGTATCAGATTCTAAACCGATGGCATGTTTCGTTGGGAAAATCGTTTTAACTGTACCATCAAATGGTGCTACAATTTCGCCTTTTTCAGGAACAAATCCAATACCGTCACCCATCATTTTTTCTGAGAATACTTTATCTGGCACTTCAGATAATGGAATAATATGACCCGTACCTGGTGCATAGATATCAGTTTCTTTTATCTCTTCCAACTGTACTGGCTCATCTGATGTATCTTCAGTCACAGTGGTTTCACTAGGTTTTGTGATGTCTCCATTCATAATGCGTGCCATATCATGTTTAATTTGATCTGATTTAGGACCAAAAATCGCTTGCATATTATTTCCTACTTCAAGCACCCCTGAAGCACCAAGAGCTTTTAGTCCTTCAACGTCTACTTTAGACTTATCATTGACTTCAACACGTAAACGTGTAATACAAGCATCTAAATGCTTGATATTTTCTTTACCGCCCATTGCATCTAACACATCAAATGGTAATTTACTTGCAGATGTATTAGCTACAGAGGCTTGTTTATCTTCACGACCTGGCGTTTTGAAGTTGAATTTAACAATTAAGAATCTAAATACTACATAATAAATAACAGCGTAAACTAATCCTACTGGAATCACTAACCACCATGGTGTTTTATTTGGAAGAATACCTAATAAAACAAAATCTATGAATCCTCCAGAGAATGTATATCCTAGATGTAAATGTAGTAGATAAAGTGTTAAAAATGATAATCCATCAAGTACTGCATGAATAAAGAATAATAATGGTGCTACGAATAAGAATGAAAATTCTAACGGTTCAGTAATACCAGTTAAGAATGATGTTAAAGCTGCTGATAACATCAAACCTCCAACTACCTTTTTATTCTCAGGTTTAGCTGTTTGATAAATTGCTAATGCTGCTGCTGGTAATCCAAACATCATAACAGGAAATTCACCTTGCATGAATTTACCTGAAGTTAAATGAACACCTTCACGTATTTGCTCAATAAAAATACGTTGATCTCCTCGAATAATTTCTCCAGCTGCATTTTTCCAAGAACCAAATTCAAACCAAAATGGCGCATGGAAAATATGATGTAAACCAAATGGAATAAGTAATCGTTTAATAAATCCAAATAAGAATACTGCCAATCCAGTATTAGAATCTAATAAACCTGTACTAAATGCATTTAATCCATTTTGAATGAATGGCCAAATCCAAGCCATTGGGAAAGCTAAAATAAACGATGTCGTTGCCATCATAATCGGCACAAAACGTTTACCCGCAAAGAATCCTAAATACGATGGTAAGGAAATATTATAAAACTTGTTATAACACCAAGCTGCTAGAGCCCCTATAATAATCCCACCAAACACTCCAGTTTGAAGTGTAGGTATGCCTAAAACATTTGCGAATCCTTTAGATGGGTCTTCCAATTGTGCTGGCGTAACATTTAAGAATGCTCCCATTGTTTTATTCATAATAATAAATCCGACAAAAGCTGCAATGGCTGCTACACCATCTCCACCTGCTAGTCCTATTGCTACACCGAGTGCAAAAATGATAGGTAAGTTATCAAAAATAATACCACCAGCACCTGTCATCATGCTAGCAATATTTTGAATTACTCCATTTTTAATAAATGGAAGATATTGCTGTAATGCTTCACCTTGAAAAGCTGTTCCAATTGCTAGTAATAATCCAGCTGCAGGCAAGATTGCCACAGGTAACATTAATGCTTTACCAATACGTTGCAATTGTCCAAATAGCTTTTTAAACATTTTGATTCAATCCTTTCAATATATCTTTTTTACGCATTAAAAAAGCATGACCAAATAAGCCCATCATTTATGACAAAAATAATGATAGCTTATCTGCTCATGCCTAATTAAATAGTAACACGCAGTTCTTTTTTAACAATTTAATTATACCTATAATATAAAGCGTTTTCAATATTTTTTTGCTAATATCTTACATTTTTTATAATTTAAATATTCGGCTCTAGGTCAAATCGGACTGATGAGTCCAAATATTGAGATTAAGCAACCTTAGGTTGTTTA
>ERZ1023420.229-NODE-229-length-19125-cov-82.441846_pt1 | contig 19125 bp, 8 predicted proteins | sample MGYA00380512_ERZ1023420 | MGnify/ENA primary metagenome ERZ1023420 (study PRJEB33173, sample SAMEA4830390) | metagenome | study: EMG produced TPA metagenomics assembly of the PRJEB25223 data set... | reverse complement strand
GTGCGATTTAATTGAATAAGGGAGATATGTGCGATAGTGAGGCATAAAGACAAAAAATGAACAAGTTGAGTGAATACTAAAAACGGATACTATACTTGATTCTATAAAAAGTAAAAGAAGAGGTGTTTAAAAGTATAAGATTGTTGTCATGTCGAAATATGTTTGATTATTCTACTTGTAAGTATTATGTCGGTGTTGTGGAGGTTGAAATTTATTATTTCAACGAACGAAATATTGAAAAGTTATTTTTGATCAAGATAGATTTCAAGATTTATTTTAGAAAAAATAATTTAGATTCTAAAATTTAACAAAGTACAGTGACAAAAGAAGATGATTTTGGTGAAGTCATAGATAAGAAAATGAGATTGTTAAAACACTTCGGAGCACACTTCATTATAAAGTGAAGGTGTTCTAAATTTATGTTTGCTCATCTTTCACACTGTAAATTAAAACCTGTTAATAACTTACATGTGTCTCAAATTAAAACAAACGAAATTACCTAACCCATGTGTTTGGCTATATAGTATAAAGGTTGCGGGACGAAGTGTGAGCTAATAAAGGTAAGTGTGAGGGTTGTCTGACGTAAGACATACAGCGCTCTAAAAAAACTCACCTTCTCTACCATTAATAGAGCAGTTTGCAAATGGTAATTCTAAAACTTATCACTGGCATATCTACGTCTTTATATTAAAAACCTACAATCACCTACGTTTAAATAGCGTATTTTTCAAAATGTTGCTTTAAAGATGTGCGTTCTGAGTCGTGTGATTGTAGGCTTTTTATTTTATATATTCATTAAATTCTCTTCTTGACGAATACGTGCAATTAAGAAATAAGCGTATGGAACTAATAAGAGTGCTGTGTATGTAGCATGTGTTAGTAGCAATACACCGATTAATTCGGGAATGATATTTAAAAAATAGTTTGGATGTTTTGTTACTTTATATAATCCTGATTTGATAATAGGGTGATTTGGCAATATAAATAATTTCAATGTCCAAATGCGCCCTAGAGTCTTTATGACTATAAATAACATGATATAAGCGACGATCAATATGATTAAGCCAATGCCGTTAAGTAGACTAAATGTATCCTTATGAATGAATGTTTCTATACCTGCACTCATGTAAATTAATACATGCGTAATGGCTAGATATTTTGAATTTTTCACACCATATTCCACGGCGCCCTCTACCTTTAGCTGTTTTGCGTGTTGCATAGATATCTTTAAGCTGATGAGTCGAATACAGAAAAAGATAAATAAAATAGTTAAAATCATGATGTCCTCCATTGTTTGTTATATATATTCTTTTGCTCGTACAATACAAAGTATTTTATAGAGAAAATGTTTCAAATGCCATTAACTAATTATTAACTTTAGCACCAACTCATAACTCTTCTAACACCTCACATATTAAGTTCAACTTTTCGGATAATCTAATAATTTTAGGCCATATCAAATAGAAAGTCTTAGTTTTATTGTTTAACAAAATCTTAATATCATCAAAAGTTCTATAAGGTTGATAACATGTCATTCTCTACAAGTATGGACATTTTGTGTTAGTGAATATGATGGTTCGAAACAAAAATATATTTTAAAAACCATGCATTTATAATGCGAAGATTTGATATAATATAATTATTATTTATAAATGCTAATGTATGCTATGAAATAATATAGCCAAAGAATTAAATGCATAAAAATATAGAAAGTTTATAGCGTTGTCATAATGTTGAGTATTGTAACTAGAATCAATAATTCATCTGACTAATAGTTTTACAAGTTTCAAATAAAGACGAAGTGTACTGAAGCAATACAAAATACGAAAGGTATTGAGTTAAACATGAGGAATAAAAAAATATGGATATTTAATGCTACTAATGACTTTGTAGGTAATCCTAAATGGTTGTTCATATATGTGAATAAATATAGAAAAGATATCGATGCATATTGGATGTGTGATAATGTTCATGTGGTAAATTACGTTAAAAGTTTAGGATTCAATGCTGAATTATTTCATTCCAAAAAAGCAGAAAAGATTAAAAGCGTGGCAGGTGTATTTGTCGTACATCAAGTGAAAGAACATATCCCTGTAAAATTTGAAAATGAAGTCGTCATACTAAATCTATGGCATGGGGTCGGTATCAAACCTATAGAGCGATTTGTTGACTCGCCAGGAATTAGATATCGTACATATAAAAAATATATCAAGTATAATGAGATGTACCATAATAACCAATTATTTTTGGTCACTTCACCGCTTATGGAACAACATTTTACTAAAATGCTTAATTTAGATGAAGACCAAATCATCCGAGCAGGTTATCCAGCGAATATGTTTAATAAAGCTGAATTTAGATCTTTTGATCATTCTATTAAGCGGCATAAAGGTTTAAATGCTGAAACTAAAGTAGTCTTATATGCTCCTACTTTCAGAGATTATAAGATGAATAATTTTTTTGGTGAAGCTATACCTGATATGGCAAAGCTTCTTAAAACTTTAAAGAAAAATAATATTTTGCTAATTATAAAATTACATTACTTAGTTAAAAATGATGTGAATTTCACAACTGCCAAAAAAATGTATGAGAACCATCCAAATATTTTGTTTTGGGATAATAAGAAAGACATTTATGAAATATTCGACCAAATAGATTTAGGAATCCTAGATTACTCATCTATTTATTACGATATGTTAGCTTCAGGAGTTAAAAAGTTCATTAGATATATTTATGATTATGATAAATATATGGAAAACAGAACTTTAGTATATGATTACAAAGAAAAAACTTCAGGTGTGATTGTTTCAAGTTTTGATGAATTATTAAAAGCCCTAGATCAAATTGATGCTATAGAAATTAACGAAAAGAAAAGTAAGGAAATTATAAATGAATTTTGGCAATATGACCAGGACGATAAAAATGGTTTTGAAAAAATTATAGATACAACTTTAAAATTTAGTATTAAAAGGAAACAATTACCTAAGTTATATAGCTTTGATATATTTGATACGTTGATACAAAGAAAAACATTAAGACCAGATGGTATTTTCTATTATGTTAAAGATAAGTTATTAAGAATAAGTACTGATATACCGATATATGTAATACAAAATTATCCACGTATTAGAATCCAAGCAGAAAACTATGTTAGAGATTATTATAAAAAGTCTGAATTTATTCGTGATGAAAAAAGAATCGAAATAAGATTTATAGATATCATTAACAGAATTAAAAATATTCACGAGCTCACAGATGATCAGGCGCAACTTCTATATAATTTAGAAATTGAAGCGGAAATAGCAAATGTAGAAGCAAAAAAGGATAAAATTAAAGTGCTTCATAACTTATTAGACAGTTATCAAGACGTCATTCTAATAAGTGATATGTATTTGCCTAAAGAAGTTATCTTAGAAATGTTATATCAAGTAGACCCTAGATTAACTGAATTACCTCTTTATCTATCAAGTGATATAGGTAATCAAAAATCAACCAGTACACTATATTTAGATGTGTTTGAAGATTTAAAGTACAATTATTCAGAATGGATTCATTATGGGGATAATAAGCATGCAGATTTTAATGTTCCTAAAAAGTTAAATATCAAACCTATTCATCATACAATAACTAAATTTAATGGGTATGAAAATAAAATTTTAAATAAGAATAAGAACTATGATACATTCTTACTTACAACACAAATAGCAAGATTTCGTGAAAATGATAAAAGTAGATTAAATTACTATGTATACAGTTATATAAGTAGTTATTTCATACCATACGTGAGCTGGTCTATTAAAAAAGCAATTAAAGAAAATATTAAGACGCTTTATTTTATATCAAGAGACGGTGAGTTACTTAAAAAAATTGCTGATGAAATAATATCAGTGAAAGGATACAATATCAAAACTAAGTATATATATGGGTCTCGTAAAGCCTGGAGAATTCCTTCGTTTATTAATGAAGTGGACAAAGAGTTTTTTTCGCCTTTTGGTAACTTTACAGGGTTAACGAACTTTGATAGTACCTTACGTGCGTTGCATATCAGTGAACAAGAATTTGATGAGATATTTCCACAGTTAAAACATATTAAAGGATGTTCTGAATTCACAAAAAGTACAAAAGAATTAATTAGAGTTTCTGCTCAAAATAATAATAAATACAAAAAGTTATTACTAAAAAAAGCCCATGAAGAACGTAAAATTGTGAATGATTATTTAATTCAAGAAATTGATTTCAATGAAAAATTCGCTTTCGTCGAATATTGGGGAAGAGGTTACACGCAAGATTGCTTAGATCGACTTTTAAATAACATTAGCGATCAAACAATTAATACGATATTCTTCTATGCAAGAAGTATTTATCCAACAGTAGGAACATCAATCAGATATAACTATACTAGTAAAATGACATCATTAATATTTATTGAATCAATATTTGCCAATATGCCATATCAAAGCATTCTAGGATATCGTAAAAATAACAACATAGTTGAACCAGTGATAAATTTTAAAAATTATAATAAACAATTATATGACGCAATGGACAAGATATTGCCACTATTCATACAAGAATTTTTTAATAACAAATATATAGATGAAGATGAAGTTGAACGTAATTTCTATGATTTTGGTGTTGAGTATTTTAAAAATAATCCTGAAGATGACTTTATCGTTGAATTCTTTGCACCACTCAAAGATTCAGTCATATTGTACGAACCAGAAATAGAATATGCACCTGCCATTAGTTATAAAATGGCTTCTCAAAAGTTGTTAGGAAAAAAAGTCCCGTTAAAAACTAAAAATAAAAGAATGTCATTAAAAAGATCGCCAAGAGGAGTTCAAAAAGCATATCAATTTCACATTAAATATTTAAAAAACAGAAAATCAAAAATTATACGACCATTCCTGAATAATAGAATGATTAAGACTATTATGAAGTTAAAAACTGTTTTAAAACACTGAGTTATTTTAATAGTTTCATTGGATAGTAATAATTGCAGACTTTTGAATTTCTTCATAAGTCTGCTTTTTAAATATATGCGACATATTAATAGCGTGAACATCATAACAATGAGTTTTATTGTTGTGTTAGCGAGACTATAGATATTTCGTCATTTTCGAAGTTATAATAAGTTGATTTAAAATATCAAAATATATTTGAAAAGTTTTATATTTAAAGTATAAGAATGATATTTCTTTAGGATATATAAGTCGCTCTATTCAGGACCTAAATAAATATGTAAAATAAATGTTGTGTTATGTATATTTTTAAATAAAAAAGGATGAATAAAATGAAATTTAAAAAATTATTTATAACAGCATTAGTAACAACTGTTCTAGTACCATCATTGATGATTTTAGATACACAGCATGAGGCAAAAGCAGTAGGAAATTATTATTACAATGGCATGGAAGATCATAATGCGAGTGCTGCATATCATAAAGCGAAGAAAGTTGATAGTAGTCAAATAGTCATCAAACGTTATAACTATGCGCATAAAAATAAATATAAAGCAGTAGGAAGAGTATCGAACATGGATGGCTGGAAAGGTCCGGGCAAAGATAGTATGGGAACAGGATTTATGGTAGGCAATCATACGTTTGTAACCAACGCACATGTTGTAGATAAGAAAAATGGTCAAAGAACGAGTCCAAGTAAAATAAAATTTCAATTAAACAGGGACGGTAAAAAGATTCCATATCAATTCCATGCTATAAAGATATATAAAGTTCCTTCATATGATATGGTGGTCGTTGAAACTAAAGAAAATATGGCTCAAAAAGCTAACGTGCAACCACTTAAACTTGCAACTAATCAACAAATTAAGCGTTTAAAATTTAACAAGAAGTTATATTCTTTAGGATATCCAGTGATGAACGGAAACAATACATATGCATACTGGAATAAGTTACGTTTTTTACAAGAAGCATCGAATCAATCAGAGCTCATGACAAAAGATAAATTTAGAGCTGGTGATTCAGGATCTCCTATGGTAGATAGCCAGTACGTTGTTTATGGGGTCCGTACGTATGGATATAATTTAAGAGGTAGTTCTAATCATCCTTATGCCAAACAAGAAGTTGCAGGTGGAGAATCATTATATGGTAATCCGAGAGCTTTTATTCTTAAGCATAATAAGTAATACTACTCAAGTTATGTCTACAATGTATTCTAGAATTGTTGAAACCCCTTATTAATTGTACGCCAATATATAAAATTAAAGTATAAATTAAAATTATGTATAATGAACGATTGAGTTATTTACAAAATTTTAAAATTGAGTTTAATTTGTATTAAACAAGCAATGATACTCTATAGATAACTTAATTGGGAGGAGGGAATACGACGTGGAACACGTTTCTAAATTAGGCGAAGCGATTGTGGATACAGTAACAGCAGCACAAGCAGAAGATGGTGCTGAATTGGCAAAAAGCATCGTTAACATCGTAGCGAATGCAGGTGGCATCATTCAAGATATTGCTCACGCATTTGGTTATTAATATTGATACGCATATGAATGATTTTATTTATAATCATCTGGGACATCAATGATTGTCTCAGATGTATTTTTTTGCAATAATCGCCATTGCTAGAGTGAATCTTCTAATTATCCTCTTATACAAATTAGTTCTATCCTTATTTTGTAACAATGAATTCAAAATTTATGTTTATCTTCACATCTAAAATTTACACCACGTACCATTTCTCGAAATTCTTTTACTTTCCTCGTTTAATCACACAATTCCCCCTACTTATTGTTATCACTTGCAACCTTCATACTCTAAATGTAAACTTTAAAATGTAATAAGTTTACATTAAAGATAGGTGACATGATAAACATGAACATATTTATAACTGGAACGAATACTGACATCGGTAAAACGTATGTTACTAAATATCTCTATAAGGCATTAAAAACGAGGGGATATCGGGTATGTATTTTCAAACCTTTTCAAACTGAAGAAATCGGTGGAGGTAGATACCCAGATTTAGAGATTTATAAAAACGAATGCGATTTAGACTATGACGTCACGTCACTTTACACATTCAAAGACCCAGTTTCACCACACTTAGCATTTAAAATTGAAAGGCATCAGCAATTGAACCATCAAACAATGATAGACAAACTCGAATCACTAGAAGCACAATTCGATATGATTCTCATTGAAGGTGCAGGTGGTATTGCAGTGCCTATCTATGAATACAGTGACCATTTTTATATGACAACAGATTTAATTAAAGACACATCGGATTTCATTGTGAGCGTCTTACCTTCAAAATTAGGTGCGATTAATGATGCCATCGTTCATCAGAAATATATTGATCATCATGAACTCCCCCCGAATGTGTTAATCATGAATAACTATACTGATAGCGCTATTGAACAGGATAATTTACATACCATTGAAAAATTAACACATAAGCCTGTTTATACGTTAGGTCATCAAGCGACTCAAGAAAGCTTTTCCGAAGCATTTATACAACGAATGATAGGAGGATCCAATGGCTAATACACGAGAGTTAAATCATAAAGATGCACAGTATGTATGGCACCCATTCACACAGATGGGAGTCTATGCTAAAAATGACAATATTATTATTGAAAAAGGTCGCGGAAGTTATTTATACGATACTGAAGGCAATAAATATTTAGATGGTTATGCGTCATTGTGGGTCAATGTGCACGGGCATCAACATAAAAAGTTAAATCAAGCCATTCATAAACAACTTGATAAGATTGCCCATTCTACGCTATTAGGTTCGTCTAATATTCCATCGATTGAGCTTGCCGAGCAGTTAGTCAAATTAACACCAGATAGATTACAAAAAGTGTTTTACTCCGATACGGGGAGTGCGTCGGTAGAGATTGCTATTAAGATGGCTTATCAATATTGGAAGAATATCGATGCTAAACGATATGCGAAGAAGAATAAATTTCTTACATTACATCATGGATATCATGGAGATACTATAGGTTCTGTTAGCGTTGGTGGTATCGATAGTTTCCACAACATTTTTAAAGACCTTATTTTTGAAAATATACAGATAGAAACACCGTGTTTATATAAAAGTAAGTACCGCAATGAAGCGGAAATGCTTAATTCAATACTGAATCAAATTGAAGATATATTATCTGAGAAAAATGATGAAATAGTAGGATTTATTCTAGAGCCACTTATACAAGGTGCAACAGGTTTATTTGTTCATCCACATGGATTTTTGAAAGCTGTAGAACAGTTATGTAGAAAATACGATGTGTTACTGATTTGTGATGAAGTAGCTGTTGGTTTCGGGCGTACGGGAGAAATGTTTGCCTGTAACCATGAAGATGTACAACCAGATATTATGTGTCTGGGTAAGGCAATTACAGGCGGTTATTTACCGTTAGCGGCAACTTTAACATCTCAAAAGATATATGATGCTTTTTTAAGTCAGAGTCACGGTAAGAATACGTTTTTCCACGGTCATACATATACAGGTAATCAGTTAGTTTGTTCCGTAGCACTTGAGAATATTAATCTTTTTAAAAAGAAGCATCTGATTGGGCACATTCAAAAGACATCTCAAACATTAAAGCAACGCCTAGAGGCACTTCAACCTCATAAAAATATTGGAGATATTAGAGGGCGGGGATTAATGTATGGTGTGGAATTAGTTGAAAACAAATCAACGCAGACACCACTCGATATTCCTACTGTAGAACTGATTATACGTCGATGTAAAGAGAATGGATTGATGATTCGGAATTTGGAAAATGTCATCACTTTCGTACCTATTTTAAGTATGTCTAATAAAGAAATTAAAAAAATGGTTAAAATTTTCGACAAAGCCTTACATCAAACATTGAGTAAGAAGTAAGAGGGTATTTATGGACATTAAAGCACAGTTAAAACAGATACAAGATAAAGGTTTATATAGAGCGCTTCAACCGATTCAGTCCGTAGAAAAACAATATATTTATATCAATGACCAATCTTATATTAATTTTACTTCGAACGATTATCTCGGTATAGGACAACTTGAATATCAACCTCAAAATTTCTTAGATTTTATAAAGACATATAGTATCCATCTATCAAGTTCTAGATTAGTGAGTGGCAATTCAGTTGTTTATCAGCAATTAGAACAGGCAATCAGCGAGCATTTTAATTTTGAAGACGCCTTAATTTTTAATAGTGGTTACGATGCGAATTTAGCGGTATTTAATATTTTTAAAAATAATAATGTCGTTATCTTTTCGGATCAACAGAATCACGCCAGTATAATAGACGGTATTAAACTAAGTGGTCTATCAAAAGTGATTTATCAACATTTAAACTATGATGACTTGGAAAGTCATTTAGCGCGGGACTCGCATCCAGATGTTCAAAAAGTGATTGTCTCTGATAGTGTGTTTTCTACTAATGGCGCTAAAGCAGATATTAATAGGCTAGTTAATCTCAAGCAACGTTACAATGCGATTTTAATTATTGACGCATCTCATAGTTTAGGATTAAATCTCTTTGAGTGTCATGCAGACATTGACATAGTTACCTCAAGTTTATCTAAAGCGTGGGGAGCCCATGGTGGCTTGATACTAAGTTCAAAAGATATAAAAGATTTAATTATTAATAAAGGTCGTTCGCTTATCTACTCGAGTAGTTTACCTAGCTATCATTTGTATTTTATTCAAGTGAGCTTACAACATGTGATTGAAGATACATACAGACGAGAGAAGTTGAATGCACTTAGTGAATATTTTAATCACCAATTTATGGAATTATTTCCCAATCAACCATTATCTAATACACCCATCAAAAATATCGTTTGTGATAGTTTGGTTTCAGCACAAGCACAATACGACATGTTATTTGAACATGGTATATTTGTCAGTTATTTAAGGTATCCAACAGTGTCACAGCCAACATTAAGAATTTCATTATCCTATTTTCATGACACAGATGATATTGATCGACTTTTCAATGTAATGAAACAATACGATGAAGGTGATAGCTATGTATAGTATAAAAATGCGTGCAAGCCATGAAGATATTCATATTAGCGGTGCTGAAACAATGTGTGAATTTGAAGATTTAGAAAATTATTTAAAAAAATATTTTAATAAAGCCTTTAATCATGAAAATGGAAATATAGATTTCTTAAATTTGAAAATTGAAAAGGTTAAGGCACCGATTCAAACGTTAGTAGCATTACCAGTGGTTGAAAATTTAAACGATACATTAACACAATTAGCGAAACAAACAGATGTTTCTGAATATGCGCTAAACAAAGGGTTAGAATATATAAAGAATGATATTACTTATACTGGATCCATTATTCTATCTGCACAAACCGGACAACGACTTGATAGCACTGAACAACGAGGTATCAGGGTAACTCATTTAGCATTTAAAACATGCAAACGTAATGGAGAAATATCAGAAAGAGTAAAAGATGCACGTGCACTTGCAACTTGTATCAATGCATTTGAAGGTGTAAAGGCAGAACTATGTGTATCAGACGATTTGCATTACACGACTGGATATTATGCGTCGCCTAAGTTAGGATATCGTAGAATCTTTAATATTAAAGAAAAAGGTACGCGTCACGGAGGAAGAATTATCTTCGTAGACGAAGGGATAAATTTAAATGCATATGTTTCCTTTTTAGAAACAGTACCTAAAGAAATCATAGAAAAATAAGGAATAATGCTCAAAAGCTGGACGAAACGTCCTTCTTTTGGGCTTTTTTTATGTCTAACAATTTAAAAATGCGTTCAAAACTTTTTGCGTATACATTAAATTATTGATATATTTTCTCTTAAAATGCATTAAATGTTATTTTTAGAAAATAATATCTTATATTTTAATATGACGATATTAATATTTGGGGAAATCAGATATATGAAATATTAAATTGATGTATATTTGAAAACATATAATAAATTCAATATAATGTATGAACGATACATTAAAATAACACTAAGTAATTTTTTGGGGTGATTTTAAAAAATGAAAAATAAACAAGGATTTCTTCCTAATTTACTTAATAAATATGGTATTAGGAAGCTCTCAGCTGGTACAGCATCCTTACTAATAGGCGCAACGCTAGTGTTTGGTATTAATGGACAAGTTAAAGCAGCTGAAACGGACAATACCTTCTCTCAAAATGAAGATAATAAAACAAACGATAGCAAATCGAGTGATGAAGAACTGGTTAAATCAGAAGATGATCAAACTAGTAACACATCAACAGATACGACTTTAGAATCAGAATTTGAACAAAATAACAATCCATCTTCTATTGAAGAATCAACTAATCGGAATGATGAAGATACGCTTAGTCAAAGAACATCGACTGAAACTGAAAAGGATACCCACGTTAAATCTTCAGATACCCAGACAACCAATGAAACCACTAACAAAAATGATGACAACGCAACGACAAATCATACAGAAAGTACTTCAGACGAATCAACGTACCAATCAGATGATTTAAATACAACTCAACACGATAACTCCAATACTAATCAAGATACGCAATCAACATTAAATCCTACTTCTAAAGAATCTTCCAACAAGGACGAAGCTACGAGTTCCACACCAAAAGAATCTAATTATATTGAAAAGACTAGCTTATCAAACGATACAAATCATCAAACCACTGATGAAGTAAACCATTCAGATAGCGATAATATGACGAATAGTACTCCAAATGACATAGAAAATGAACTAGATACAACACAGTTGACAAGTCATGATGAGAGTCCTTCACCACAAAGTGATAATTTCACTGGTTTTACCAATTTAATGGCGACACCGCTTAATTTAAGAAATGATAATCCAAGAATTAATTTGCTTGCTGCTACTGAGGACACAAAACCTAAAACGTATACAAAACCTAATAATTCCGAGTATTCATATTTATTAAATGACCTTGGTTATGATGCGACAACTGTTAAAGAAAATAGTAATTTACGTCACGCTGGTATTTCACAGTCACAAGATAACACTGGAAGTGTCATTAAATTAAATTTAACTAAATGGCTCTCTCTTCAAAGTAACTTTGTGAATGGTGGTAAAGTTAATTTATCATTTGCTCAAAGTGATTTCTACACTCAAATTGAGTCAATCACTTTAAGTGGTGTGAAAATGGATACTACTAATAATGGTCAAAATTGGAGCGCACCTATAAATGGAAGTACTGTTAATAGTGGGGAAATCGGTTCAGTGACAAATCATGAAATTCTCATCACATTAAAGAATTCACAAACATTATCTAGCTTAGGCTATTCAAATAATAAACCTGTGTATTTAACACATACTTGGACAACTAATGATGGCGCCATCGCAGAAGAGAGTATACAAGTCGCCTCTATCACACCAACGCTTGATAGTAAAGCACCAAATACAACTCAAAAATCAGGTTTTACAGCTGGCAGAGTGATTAATAAAATCAAATATGATAGTTCTCAAAAGAGTATAAAATCAGTACATACATTTAAACCAAATGAGAACTTTTTACAAACTGATTATAGAGCAGTACTTTATGTTAAAGAACAAGTGAATAAAGAACTGATACCGTATATAGACCCTAATTCAGTGAAATTATATGTTTCGGACCCAGATGGAAAACCTATTAGCCAAGATCGTTACGTGAATGGGTCGATTGATAATGATGGATTATTTGATAGTAGTAAGATTAATGAAATTTCTATTAAGAATAACAATACGTCAGATCAACTTAGTAATGCTAGAACTAGTTTAGATAGGAATGTGTTTTTTGGACCACTCGGTCAATCTAGAAGCTATACAATTTCTTATAAATTAAAAGATGGCTACACGCTTGAAAGTATTGCATCAAAAGTAAGTGCAAGAGAAACTTTTGATTCATGGATGGAAGTAGACTACTTAGATTCTTACGATTCGGGAGCACCTAACAAACGTCTATTTGGTTCTTATGCGTCATCATATATAGACATGATAGATAGAATTGCTCCTGTAGCGCCGAAAGCCAATAATATTACAACTGAAGACACTTCAATCAAGGGAACGGCTGAAGCTGATACAAATATTAATTTAACATTTAGTGATGGTCGCACACTTAATGGCAAAGTAGATACTAATGGAAATTTCTCCATTACAATACCTAGTGATTACGTTCTTACAGGAAAAGAAACAATTAAAATAACATCAATAGATAAAGGAGATAACGTATCACCTGCTATCACAATATCTGTAATTGATAAAACGCCACCAGCAGTAAAAGCAATAAGCAATAAAACGCAAGAAGTTAACACAGCATTTAACCCATTTATAATTGAAGCAACAGACAACAGTGGAGATAAGGTAATGCACGATGTGCGCGGACTTCCAGCTGGAGTGACATTTAATAACAGTTCAAATATGATAAGTGGCACACCAACAGATGTTGGTTTATACACAGTGACAGTGATATCAAGAGATGTAAAAGGAAACGAAACGGAAACATCGTTTAAGATAAATGTTGTAGATACAACAAAACCAACGGTTGAAAGTGTTGCGGATCAAACACAAGAGGTTAACACAGAAATTGAGCCAATTAAGATAGAAGCAACAGACAATAGTGGCCAAACAGTAATGAATAAAGTGGAAGGTCTACCTGACGGTGTAACATTTGATGAAGCAACCAATACAATTAGCGGTACACCAAGTGAAGTAGGCAGTTACACAGTGACGGTAACGACAACGGATGAGAGTGGCAACGCAACAGAAACAACATTCACAATCAATGTAGAAGATACGACAAAACCAACGGTTGAAAGTGTTGCAGATCAAACACAAGAAGTTAATACAGAAATTACTCCGATTAAGATAGAGGCGAGAGACAATAGTGGCCAAGCCGTAACAAATAAAGTAGAAGGTTTACCTGACGGTGTAACGTTTGATGAAACGACGAATACAATCAGTGGTACGCCAAGTGAAGTGGGTAGTTACACAGTGACGGTAACAACAACAGATGAGAGTGGTAATTCTGAAACAACAACATTCACAATTGATGTGAAAGACACGACAAAACCGACGGTTGAAGATATTGCAGATCAAACGCAAGAAGTTAACACAGAAATTACTCCGATTAAAATAGAGTCAGAAGATAACAGTGGCCAAGCCGTAACAAATAAAGTAGAAGGCCTACCTGACGGCGTAACGTTTGATGAAACAACAAACACAATCAGTGGTACGCCAAGTGAAGTGGGTAGTTACACAGTGACGGTAACGACAACAGATGAGAGTGGTAACTCTGAAACAACAACATTCACAATTGATGTGGAAGATACGACAAAACCAACGGTTGAAAGTGTTGCGGATCAAAAACAAGAAGTTAATACAGAGATTGAGCCAATTAAGATAGAAGCAACAGACAATAGTGGTCAAGGGGTAACGAATAAAGTAGACGGCTTACCTGCTGGTGTAACATTTGATGAAGCAACGAACACAATCAGCGGTACGCCAAGCGAAGTAGGTAGTTACGATATTAAAGTAACGACAACAGATGAGAGTGGTAATTCTGAAACGACAACATTCACAATTGATGTAGAAGATACGACAAAACCGACGGTTGAAGATATTGCGGATCAAACGCAAGAAGTTAACACAGAAATTACTCCGATTAAGATAGAGGCGACAGACAATAGTGGTCAAACAGTAACGAATAAAGTGGACGGCTTACCTGACGGTGTAACATTTGATGAAGCAACGAACACAATCAGTGGTACGCCAAGTGAAGTGGGTAGTTACGATATTAAAGTGACGACAACAGATGAAAGTGGTAACGCAACAGAAACAACATTCACAATTGATGTGGAAGATACATCAAAACCAACGGTTGAAAGTGTTGCAGATCAAACACAAGAAGTTAATACAGAAATTACTCCGATTAAGATAGAGGCGAGAGACAATAGTGGCCAAGCCGTAACAAATAAAGTAGACGGCTTACCAGCTGGTGTAACATTTGATGAAGCGACGAATACAATTAGTGGTACGCCAAGTGAAGTGGGTAGTTACGATGTTACGGTAACGACAACGGATGAGAGTGGTAACGCAACAGAAATAACATTCACAATCAATGTAGAAGATACGACAAAACCGACGGTTGAAGATATTGCAGATCAAACGCAAGAAGTTAACACAGAAATTACTCCGATTAAAATAGAGTCAGAAGATAACAGTGGCCAAGCCGTAACAAATAAAGTAGAAGGCCTACCTGACGGCGTAACGTTTGATGAAACAACAAACACAATCAGTGGTACACCAAATGAAGTGGGTAGTTACACAGTGACGGTAACGACAACAGATGAGAGTGGTAACGCAACAGAAACAACATTCACAATTGATGTGGAAGATACGACAAAACCAACGGTTGAAAGTATTGCGGATCAAACGCAAGAGATTAATACAGAAATTGAGCCAATTAAGATAGAAGCAACAGACAATAGTGGTCAAGCCGTAACGAATAAAGTAGACGGCTTACCTGCTGGTGTAACATTTGATGAAACGACGAATACAATCAGTGGTACACCAAGTAAAGTAGGTAGTTACGATATTACAGTAACGACAACGGATGAGAGTGGTAATTCTGAAACAACAACATTTACAATTAATGTAGAAGATACGACAAAACCAACGGTTGAAAGTGTTGCGGATCAAACACAAGAGGTTAACACAGAAATTGAGCCGATTAAGATAGAGGCGAAAGATAATAGTGGCCAAGCAGTAACGAATAAAGTAGACGGTTTACCGGCTGGTGTAACGTATGATGAAGTGACGAACACAATCAGTGGAACACCAAGTGAAGTAGGCAGTTACACAGTGACGGTAACGACAACGGATGAAAGTGGTAACGCAACAGAAACAACATTCACAATTGATGTGAAAGACACGACAAAACCGACGGTTGAAGATATTGCAGATCAAAAACAAGAAGTTAATACAGAGATTGAGCCAATTAAGATAGAAGCAACAGACAATAGTGGTCAAGCGGTAACGAATAAAGTAGAAGGCCTACCTGACGGCGTAACGTTTGATGAAACAACAAACACAATCAGTGGTACGCCAAGTGAAGTGGGTAGTTACACAGTGACGGTAACGACAATAGATGAGAGTGGTAACGCAACAGAAACAACATTCACAATTGATGTGGAAGATACATCAAAACCAACGGTTGAAAGTGTTGCGAATCAAACACAAGAAGTTAACACAGAGATTACTCCGATTAAGATAGAAGCAACAGACAATAGTGGTCAAACAGTAACAAATAAAGTGGAAGGTCTACCTGACGGCGTAACATTTGATGAAGCAACAAACACAATCAGCGGTACACCAAATGAAGTCGGTAGTTACGATATTAAAGTGACGACAACGGATGAGAGTGGTAACGCAACAGAAACAACATTCACAATCAATGTAGAAGATACGACAAAACCGACGGTTGAAGATATTGCAGATCAAACGCAAGAAGTTAACACAGAGATTACTCCGATTACAATAGAGTCAGAAGATAACAGTGGCCAAGTCGTAACAAATAAAGTAGACGGCCTACCTGACGGCGTAACGTTTGATGAAGTGACGAATACAATTAGCGGTACACCAAGTAAAGTAGGTAGCTACACAGTGACAGTAACAACAACAGATGAGAGTGGTAATTCTGAAACAACAACATTCACAATTGATGTGGAAGATACATCAAAACCAACGGTTGAAAGTGTTGCGGATCAAACACAAGAAGTTAATACAGAGATTGAGCCAATTAAGATAGAAGCAACAGACAATAGTGGTCAAGCCGTAACAAATAAAGTAGACGGCCTACCTGACGGTGTAACATTTGATGAAACGACGAATACAATCAGTGGTACGCCAAGTGAAGTGGGTAGTTACGATGTTACGGTAACAACAACAGATGAGAGTGGCAACGCAACAGAAACAACATTTACAATTAATGTAGAAGATACGACAAAACCAACGGTTGAAAGTATTGCGAATCAAACGCAAGAGGTTAATACAGAAATTACTCCGATTACAATAGAGTCAGAGGACAACAGTGGCCAAGCCGTAACGAATAAAGTAGACGGCTTACCTGACGGTGTAACATTTGATGAAGCAACGAATACAATTAGTGGAACACCAAGTGAAGTGGGTAGTTACACAGTGACGGTAACGACAACGGATGAGAGTGGTAATTCTGAAACAACAACATTTACAATTGAAGTGAAAGATACAACAAAACCGACGGTTGAAAGTGTTGCGGATCAAACACAAGAGGTTAACACAGAAATTGAGCCGATTAAGATAGAAGCAACAGACAATAGTGGTCAAGCGGTAACGAATAAAGTGGACGGCTTACCTGACGGTGTAACATTTGATGAAGCAACAAACACAATCAGCGGAACACCAAATGAAGTGGGTAGTTATGGTATTACAGTAACGACAACAGATGAGAGTGGCAACGTAACAGAAACAACGTTCACAATTGATGTGAAAGATACAACAAAACCAACGGTTGAAAGTGTTGCAGATCAAACACAAGAAGTTAATACAGAAATTGAGCCGATTAAGATAGAGGCGAAAGATAATAGTGGCCAAGCCGTAACAAATAAAGTAGAAGGTTTACCTGATGGTGTAACGTTTGATGAAGCAACGAACACAATCAGCGGCACACCAAGTGAAGTGGGTAGTTACACAGTGACGGTAACGACAACGGATGAGAGTGGTAATTCTGAAACAACAACATTTACAATTGAAGTGAAAGATACAACAAAACCGACGGTTGAAGATATTGCGGATCAAACACAAGAAGTTAATACAGAAATTGAGCCGATTAAGATAGAGGCGAAAGATAATAGTGGCCAAGCCGTAACAAATAAAGTAGACGGCTTACCGGCTGGTGTAACATTTGATGAAGCAACGAACACAATCAGTGGTACACCAACTGAGGTAGGAAAATATCTAATCACTATTACAACGATAGACAAAGATGGCAATACCGCTACCACAACCTTGACTATCAATATCATCGATACGACAGCACCAGAGCAACCAACAATCAATAAAGTGACAGAGAACTCCACAGAAGTTAGTGGTCGAGGTGAACCTGGAACAATAGTAGAAGTAACATTCCCAGACGGTAACAAAGTAGAAGGTAAAGTAGATAGTGATGGCAACTATCATATTCAAGTACCGTCAGAGACAACGTTGAAAGGTGGACAACCACTACAAGTCATCGCAATTGATAAAGCAGGAAACAAATCGGAAACAACAACTACGACTGTCATCGATACGACAGCACCAGAGCAACCAACAATCAATAAAGTGACAGAGAACTCCACAGAAGTTAGTGGTCGAGGTGAACCTGGAACAATAGTAGAAGTAACATTCCCAGACGGTAACAAAGTAGAAGGTAAAGTAGATAGTGATGGCAACTATCATATTCAAATACCATCTGACGAGAAATTTAAAGTGGGACAACAATTGATTGTAAAAGTTGTTGACGAAGAAGGAAATGTATCTGAACCTTCTATAGCAACAGTTCACGAAGAAGATAAGAATAGTGAAAAACCTGGAACAGTAACTGATACTGTAACAAAGAATAATTCGAAATCACTTAAGCATAAGGCGTCAGAACAGCAAAGTTATCATAACAAATCAGAAAAAATAATGAGTGTTAATAAACCGACAAAGATTGTTGAAAAAGATATGTCAACTTATGATTATTCAAGATATTCGAAAGACATAAGTAATAAAAATAATAAATCAGCAACATTTGAACAACAAAATGTGTCTGATATCAATAACAATCAATATAGTCGAAATAAAGTGAATCAACCTGTTAAAAAATCTAGAACAAATGAGATAAATAAAGATTTACCACAAACAGGTGAGGAAAACCTCAATAAAAGTACTTTATTTGGTACTTTAGTCGCTAGTCTAGGTGCATTACTTTTATTCTTTAAACGACGCAAAAAAGATGAAGATGGTAAAGAATAGACATCTTAAAGTATAAGAGATACTGTGTATTATTTAAGTTTATCTCTAAACCACACACAAATATTTATAAAACACTCCCAGTAAAGAAAGCATTTAAAATGTGACCTTTACTGGGAGCTTTTTA
>ERZ1023420.228-NODE-228-length-19182-cov-20.626967_pt1 | contig 19182 bp, 15 predicted proteins | sample MGYA00380512_ERZ1023420 | MGnify/ENA primary metagenome ERZ1023420 (study PRJEB33173, sample SAMEA4830390) | metagenome | study: EMG produced TPA metagenomics assembly of the PRJEB25223 data set... | reverse complement strand
GGATAGCATTGAGTGCTACCCTTTTTTCTTATGCGTCAAGTTTAGCGTGCTTACGACCTCACAAGGCAAGGTATACTTTTGAACGAACTACTCCCAAAAAGATATAAAACAAGTCCAAATAAGTCACATTTTTTGACATCAAAATTGCAATCATCATACGACGCTCCTTTTGATTAAGAACTCCTGTCGCTGTTCTCTTTTATGCTTTTATTATAGGTAAGACGGCTAATAAAAAATAGTGACATAAATGTCACTACGAGGAACAAAAAAGCCGAAACGTTCAAGTTTCAGCTTGAGAATTATTAATCTACTTTGTAGAAAAAGTAACTGTCGTCAGTGGTGCCATAAATTGACTGACCACTCCAGATGCGGTCCTTACTTTTATCTGACTGATCATCAGCTTTCTCATTTGGTGATGACGTTACAGAACCGGTCAGAGCTACTCCTTTAGGTAAGAAGGCGACCATACCACCACCAGGACCAACCTCTTTTGGCACAAGTCCTGCTTTAAAAAAGCCATCAGTAATTTTACCATATTCAATTGCTACCTTCTCAGTATCACTCACTAACCCATTCTTATCAAAGGTCATTGTATAGCCTTTGCCATTCTTCCAAGTTCCAGCGATACTTGAGAAATCACCATTCTGGATAGCATTGATGTCCATACCAGTCTCTTTATTTGACTTGCTGTCACTACTACTATCTTTTGTATCGTCGCTACTTGAGTCGTCAAAGTCATACCAATCTTCGGAAGATAAATCCAAAGTCTGTTCGTTACCTAAGCCAACCTTACTGGCACCATCAGTTGTCTCAGACATACTGAAATCAACCGATTGAAGTTGGTTAAAGACTCCATCCTTGATTTCATAGGTCTCAGCCTTTGCTTCAGGCTTCATTCTATGAAATAACTGAGAATAAATAATCCCATTTTTATAAAAATGCAATGTATTCAAGTAACCACCCTTGGCAAAGGTTCCAGCACTTATAGCAAAAACAGGCTTATTATCGTTATCAAGATAATATAGCGCATGAACACTGTCAGGAGTACCAATCAAAAGCTCAGCCGAGCCATCATCATTGATATCTACATAGCTATATTGGACTTTTTCACCCACTCTATTGGCTTCAAAAATCGTATTAGTTGAATAAGCTTCCTCAGTTGAGAGGTTGCTTGGAACAGCTGATGTATCGCCCTTCAAAGCAATAGGGCGATAGAGATCCAAGACTGAAGCATAGAGCTCATCGTAGCTCACTTCTTCGGTTTCGGACGAATCGCCACTCACTTGCTCAGACTTAGAAGTGCTGTCGCCTGAGCCTGAACCACCCGTATTTGTTGCGTTACAAGCTGTCAGCAAGAATAAGCTTGACAGAAGCGCAAATCCTGTTAATTTCTTTTTCATAACTATCCTTTCATAAGAAACGACCTAACGTTATTTTTAGCGTTAAGTCGTTTTTGCATAAGTCTATTTATTTTTCTTTGGTAAACTTAATCGTCACACCACCACCAGAAATAGCTAAAGTATCTCCATCTTGAGTATAGTTATAGGTTGCACCAGTATCAGACTTCATTTTTTTCTCTTTAGCATTAATTGTAAGTTCTTCTTTAGTCTCTCCCAACCAACTAGATTCACCCGTCATGGTTCCTTTTTTACCATCAACTTTGAGGGTTACATCAGAACCCATCAACTTTCCTTTATAGGTTCCTTTAGGACCGGAGCTACATGCCACCAAGACCACACTCATGGTTAAAAATAGCAAACCTAAAAATAGTTTTTTCATTGTTCTTAATTACTCTCCTTCTTACACAAAATTAATGTTTAAGTCTTTTTATTTAATTTCTATTCTTTTTCAAATATTCATAACTATAACTTACTTATTTGATGAATCACTAGCCAAAACTTTAAAAACAACGAATAGGAAAACAACAACTACTACTAGTAAAATAAGAGCACTAATGATAATACTAGCAATTAGCCACGCAGAGACTGCAATGAACCAACCATGTTCTTTTATTAGTTCTTCAATTCTTGGGAAATACCCCATTAAACCACCAAAATAACAGATTGCCAATAAATTAGGAGCAACAAAGAGAGTTGCCATCAAAACACCTTGCCACCAATTAAGATCAGGTGTTATTGTACCTGCGACGGCAATAGTAATTGCACTAAGCAATTGATACCAAATAATATTTCCTATTACCAATGTTATTGTGGCTAAAACAAAACCTTTGAGTTTACTCATTGGTTCCTTTACTTGTTCAACCCCTGAAGTATTATAATTTTCATATTGTCTATCTTCTGCATTTGATGATACTACATAGTCAGTTTGCTGATTAGAATTAGCTGTTGGCGGAGCAACATAGTCTGTCTTCTGTTCATTAGCAGAAGGTGGTGCAACATAGTCTGTTGCTGTCGGTGGTTTTACATAATCATTTTCATTTGTCATATTATCTCTCCCTCACATTTTCAATATCTTGATCTGTAATTGTATTATAGTCAGTACTTCCTTCTCTGTTAACACGTGTTGAAACATATCTAAGCAATCTTTCATTAAGGTTTCTGACCCAGCGACCATTACTATGGTCATTTGTTACCGAATAATTCTGGGTAACGACCTCGGCGTAAAGTGCCTCATTAACTTCATAATCTTGCTTATGAAGCCCTAACAAACCAATCTGTACAATCTCTTCTGGCGTATAATCTTCAAAATCAAACGTTGTTGGAATGCGACTACGAAGACCTGAATTCGTCTCTAAAAATTCGGCCATTTCTTTGGTATAACCTGCAAAGATAATAACAATATCTCGTCTATGATCTTCCATAAATTTTAGAATCTCATCAATGGCTTCTTTACCAAAATCGTTTGCACCACCTGAGCTAAGTGTATAAGCTTCATCAATAAACAAAACTCCACCTAACGCACTTTCCAAGACTTCCTTAGTCTTGATTGCTGTATGACCAATGTAACCGCCCACCAAATCGCTTCGAGAAACCTCGATAAACTTGTTCTGACTTATTACACCTTTTTGGTAGAGAATACTACCTACAATACGAGCGACCGTTGTCTTGCCTGTACCTGGATTTCCCAAGAATAGAGAATGTAGCGTTGTATCATCTACAGTACCACCTTGCTCTGCACGTTTTTTATTAAACTCTGCCATGTCAATAAACTGTTTGACCTGTTCTTTGACTTTAGAAATACCAATCAAATTATCCAAAGTGACCATGGCATCTTCTTGTCCATCTACACCTTCTTTATATTTATCTTCTTCAAAGACTGCATCGATATCCACATTCATGATTGTCTCAATATCTTCTGAATCTTGCTCATTGACGCGGGCAGCAAACGTTTTAACTAATTTCTCATTTAAGTTACGAATCCATCTACCATTGCTCTTATCAAGCGATACATCATAAGCACGTTTAACATGTTGAGCATAATAATCTGAATTTTCTAGTTTATAACCTCCTTTAGCAAGGAATGACTTACCTAGTTGGACAATTTCATCATCACTATAATCTTCAAATATAAAGGTATTTGGAACACGCGACTTTAGACCTGGATTAGTTTGAAGGAATTGCTCCATTTCTTTCGTGTAACCCGCAAAGATAATCATTATATCATCACGATTATCTTCCATATATTTCAAGATGGTGTTAATTGCTTCAATACCATGATCTACGCCTTGTTTCTTATGCAGAGTATAAGCTTCATCAATAAATAAGATGCCACCTTTAGCCTTTTCTAATAAACGTTGAGTTTGTTCAGCAGTACCGCCCACATTAGACGAAATCAAATCAGATTCTGTCGCTTCAACAAATCGGAAAGAATCGCCTGACAATACTCCATTTTGATAGAGAACCTCACCTAACAAACGAGCTACTGTAGTCTTACCTGTACCTGGATTTCCCATAAAAACAGAATGAAGTGTCTGCTTTTCAGGCGGTAATCCCTTTTCAATACGCTTTTTGTTGAAGTCAACCATACGAACCATCTTTTTAATCTCTTGCTTAACCTTATCAAGACCAACAAGATTATTTAGTTCCTCAAGAGCATTATTTTCATTTTCTTTCGGTTGAATCTGTACTTCGGAAGTTTCTAAAACATACTTACTATCATCGGAAATCTCATAATTTAAATCTGCGATATCTCCTTCGGGATAGCTCAGATTTTTTATTTGAAGATAGGAAGAACTCGACACACGACAGTTAGGCTCAACACTACGATGAAGGACTAAACAATCGGCAAAGATTGCACTGTTATCATTTAATTCTAAATCTATCTTTTCGCTGTTATTTCCAAGAAAATTAATCTCACCTCTAAAAACACCAAAAGATTTTTCGTTTAAGAGTATAATATCAGTAATTGTTGTTTGCTCTAAGTACACTTGACTTGAATAAGTATTTATTGACGTAATTCTGTCATTTTGAGACGAAAATAATACATTTTCAGACAAGTTAATTGAATTTATATAGTTTGGTTGTACCATTGATGTCGACTCAGAAGCCCAGACAACATTTTCTAACCAAATCAAAGGAAGATTATTTTGAGTATTTCCACCTTTAATTGTTGAGCTTTTTACCGTTATTCTAGAGTCAGTAGCACAAATTGCATTTTTAGTATAATGCTCCAAGTGAACACTGTTCATCATCATTCTAGACCCTTGCTCTAAATCTAATTGACCCAAAATTCTAGAATTTTCAATGATTAACTCTGAGGAAAAAACACCAACTGTCGTAGTTGAGCCATTAACCACCTTCATCCCTACTTCATTCAGATGAAGCTTAGCGTTATTGCTTGCATAAAGTAAGAACTTCTCATTGTTTAAAATTTGCTCTTCAAAATAAATATTCGTACAAAAAACATCTGCCCCATTTGTTACAGAAAGAGCAACTCTATTATCACTCGTTTTAAACCATAGATTTTCAAAGGTCACCTTCGCTCCATTTGTCACATCAAAATATGCGTTAAGAACATTATGAAAAGTACTGTTACCTGCTTTCTTTTCCACGTGTCCAACAAAGTGTAGGTCCTTTTCAATTACCTGTACACTGAAAGATGGAAGCTCATATGTATATCCTTTATCAAACTCAATGATATCACCATTTTTAGCAGCATTGTAGGCATCAGTAAAATTCCAACAATTGCTACCTGTACCCACTAAATATCGTGCCATTGCTCCCCTCCTAATTACTTATGTATATATTTAGTATCATAAAGCTCTTTTAACACTAGACTAAATAATCTCATCAAATTGATGAGATTATTCAGCTCTTACAAGATACTATACATGACGCCTACGAGTAGCTACTCCCGCAAGTCCAACCATCCCCAAACCTGCTAAGACGTAAACAGCTGTATCTGCTTCACCTGTTTGTGGTAGAGATGCTTGGTAGTCTGTTGTACCACGGCGATTTACCACTGCTTGTGTAGCTTCCACGGTAGCGTCTTGATTAGTAGAGACTTGTTCTAACTTAGCTAATACTACATGAGATTTCTCAACTTTTGGTGTTTTTTGTCTAACAGCTACTTGTGGTTTAGTTGCTACTACCGGTTTCACGGTTGGGCGATGTTGTTGCTCAGGCTTGATTTCTGGTTTCAATTCAGGCTTTTTAGCTGGTTGCTCTGCTTGTTTAGGAACATCTACTTTAGTAACCTTAGTTCCAACATAAACAACCTTTTCAACCATAGGTGTAACAACTTTAGTTTCACTTGACGTGATTTTCCCTGTTACAGGATCTAACTTGTACGTAGTTGTTACTGTTGTGTAACCTCGTGAACCAACATGTTTGTCATCTGCTTTTTCTACACCTTTATCAAGGGTTGCATCTTGAACGTACTTGATAGCAGTAGGAATCACATCAGTAATAGCAGTTTTGGTCTTAGTTCCTTTAGTCACCACTTTATCAACAGCAGTAATATCAGACAAGACTTTTTCGACCGCTTCAGGTTTATTATTTTTCAAAACGTAGCTTGTGCGGATAACTTTTTCACCATTCTTACCACCAACTTCAGCTATGTAACCAAAGTCCTTACTGTCATCTGACTTATAGATAACTTTAAACGGTGTTGTTACTGTTTTTTCAGTAGGTTTAGCACCATAAACCACAAGACCATTTTGAACATCGGATTTTGTGACAGTCTTGCTGTTTTTCATTGTAACTACAGCTGGGTCTTCGAAAAGCTTAGCGTATAACTTAGAATAGTAACCTGTCTCAGCTTCTGCAGTTAGTAGTGGATCATATGCATCCGGACTGTTGTAGAATTCATCTCCCTCAAGTAAGGTAATAATGTGTTCCTTACCATCCTTATCCGGACGTTTAATGTAGTGCTCTGGAGAAATACCAAGAATTCTGTACTCAATATAACCTCCAAGAGAATCTGCGAAAGCTTCTTCAATATTATCACGATAATATGTTGCAACAATCTTATCTTTAAAGTAAGTATTATAAATCTTCTTGAACTCTTCACTATCGGAAAAGCCAACTAAAACTTTCTTATCATTGTCGTCAGTACCGAAATCGCTATCTTCAGGATTATTTTTAGTGAGACGAACACCACTAAAACCATCAATTACATGTGATAATTCATGCAAAAGAACACTAATCATCCGTTTAGGTTGAGGCACAAGTACCCCTTTTCTTTCAACCGCAACTTCTTTACCAGAAACCACCTCTAATTTATATGTGTCTTTAACACGGTAATTTAACAAATCAATATGCTGACTATTATGTGTTGTGTTCCCAACAGGAATGCTTGTCTTCCCTGCAGCTCGTAAAGATTCATCAGACACAAGCAGCTTCAAAATATTCTGACGAATAGCAAGAGGTAATTTCTTTATAGTGGCTTCAAACTCTGAACGCTCCTCGGTTGTCATGCTTGGTGCAGTTGCATAGTTGATTTTGGTTCCATAATAACCTCTGCTATTATTATAGCGTTGTGTTATCGTATCAAAGGCTTGACTAGCTATTTCAAACTTGGCTTGATTAGTAAGCCCACTTCCATTACTTTCAGTCCATAAACCACTACCATTCTTCTCATCAAGCCGTTTTGCACGATTCATTGCATCTTCAACACGCATATATGCGGCCTTAGCATCCGCATACAAACCATCAGTAATAAATTCGCTAGAATAGTAACGTTTAAGATCATCTGAGTCATTAGGCGTGAGAGGAATCAACCCCGATAAATATTCACCTGATGCAATCCTAAACAATTTCGCCATTGAGGTATTATAATAATAAATCTCGTCTAACGTACCTAGCGCACCCTTTGTATTTTCGAAAGGTAAATAGTCTTTGGTGTAGTTATAATACTCTTGTGGGACAACTTTTTTACCCTTATTCCAATAAACATTATTCCCCACTGCAGCTAACTCACGTGGTGATTTTGGTGAGTTACCGAGGTCAAATTGAGAAGTATCGGCTGGTAAGTCCAAGTAAATCTTATCAATAACGATACGATCACTTGGGATTTCTTTGCTGTTATCAATATGATAAAACTTCTCAGTCACATAACGGTTAGTGTCATCCTTAACTCTTGGGTCAACGAGAGCGTCAAAGTCTGTTTGTTTAACTTCTGTTTTTTCCGTTGTCGTCGTTTGACCATCTTTAGCTTCTGAGACTACTTTAGTCACTCCTGCGTCAAGATTTTCGTCCAATTGATACTCAGTCGTCGCCTTAACAGTTTCTGTACTTGTTTTAGTATTCGTATCAACACCTAGAAAAACAACGTCAGATGATTGCTTAGAATCTGTTGTAGTAGTTGTCGATGTCGTAACAGACTCAACAGCTGGTGCACTAGCTGTTGGAGCAACTGTATTAGCCTCAGCAGGAGTTGATGTATTATCTCCTCCACTTGTAGCTACAAGCTCTGTAACTGGGTTCGTTGTTGTATCTACGCTATCTGCATGTGCTACCAGTGGAGCTCCCCCGATAATAGCCATTCCTAAAATAACAGAGCACAATCCAATTTTCTTTTTACGCAAAGAAAAAAGTTGCTTCTTTTTCATAATTTTCTCTCCTTTTAACTTTATGTTAGAATTTTACTCCCGAAGTTTAAGAGTGTCAAGTATTTTTTGAAAATTTAAATTAATATTCTCGGTCGATTATTCCTTTTAAAACAAGGTTTTATAAGATTTTTTAGAACTGGTGTTATCATTTTATTATTATTAAGATTAGATTGATAATTAAAAAACAAATGTTTTTTACACAATTTTAAAAATCGTAAAAGCATTACAATTGCAGTGATAATGTCAATATATAATCATTTTATTTTCCTTTAATTTTTTGAGAATACAGAAAGCTAAACCTTCACACATTCATCATGATTTCTAATTTAAATTTTCTTAAAAGCATCCAAATAATTCTACTTTTTAAAAATAAAATTTTTATAAATAACGGTATATTTTTCCCTAAATATTGAAAAATACTCCCCATATAAGATATTATCAACACAATTTATTTCACAATACATAAATACGACACAAAAACTCAATATCATTTTATAAAGTAACTCAAAACTTTTAGAAAAGAAGCTCATAATATTCACACAAAATACTTAAACGCATCAAAAAAAGCCGGACCTCAGTCCAGCTTTCATCTGTCTATTTCTACTTGGTCATAAAGTAGGTGATAATCACCAATACTGCTACGATACCTAGGACAACGGCTAGAAATCCCAGCATATAACGCAAGAGAAAATAGGTAAATGGAAAATTTTCTTTCATGCTTTACTTTGCCTCATACCATGTGCGGCCGTCATTTTCATCTGCGATGAGTGGGACAGCGAGTTCGACTGCAGCTTCCATGGTTTCTTTAACCAAGGCTTTCATGGCTACAAGTTCGTCGTTTGGAACCTCAAGGACGATTTCATCGTGCACTTGGAGGAGCATCCTAGTTTTATAGCCACCTTCTACCAGAGCCTTGTCTAAGTTAATCATAGCAATCTTGAGGATATCAGCGGCACTTCCTTGAATAGGCGAGTTAATGGCTGTTCGCTCTGCGAAGTTGCGAACATTAAAGTTGCGAGAATTGATATCTGGCAACTCACGACGGCGGTGGAAGAGGGTTTCTACATAACCCTTATCCTTGGCCTCACGAACCACATTTTCCATATAGGCCTTAATACCTGGATAGCGCTCAAAGTAGGTGTTGATATACTCCTTGGCCTTCTTACGACTAATACCAAGGTTGTTGGAGAGACCAAAGTCAGAAATGCCATAAACGATACCAAAGTTAACAGCCTTGGCGTTACGACGGTCGTTAGGTGTGACATCCTCTGGCTTCTCAATGCCAAAAACACGCATAGCTGTAGAGGTATGGATATCTGCTCCTTCTTTAAAGGCTGCAATCAAATGCTCATCTCCCGAAATGTGGGCCAACACGCGCAACTCAATCTGTGAGTAATCCGAGCTGAGAAGCACTGCATCCTCAGTCGATGGGACAAAAGCCTTACGGATGAGACGCCCTTGCTCCAAGCGAACGGGGATATTCTGCAAGTTGGGATCAACTGATGAGAGGCGACCTGTCTGTGTTAAATCTTGCACGTAACGGGTATGGATCTTACCATCCTCAAGGATATAATCCTGAAGTCCCAAGACATAGGTAGACTGAAGCTTGGTGATTTGACGGTACTCCAAAATCTTAGCTACGATTGGAGCAATTGGTGCTAATCGTTCAAGGACATCTACAGCCGTTGAGTAACCAGTCTTAGTTTTCTTGGTGTACTCCAAAGGCAGTTCCATCTTTTCAAAGAGGATAACACCCAACTGTTTAGGCGAGTTGATATTGAACTCTTCGCCTGCCATTTCGTAGATTTCTTGGGTCAATTTGTCAATGACTACTTGGTTTTCCACTGCCATCTCATTAAGGGTTTGTCCCTTGACCTTGATACCAGCGATTTCCATCTTGGCTAACACATTTGCCAATGGTAATTCCATATCAAAGAGAAGCTCTGATTGGTTGTGTTCAGCTAACTTTTCTAACATGACCGGTTTGGCAACCTGAAGGACCTTGACTTTTTTAGCTAAGTGGCTGAGCAAGACTTCTTTTTCAGGAACGGCACGCTTAGCCCCCTTACCATAGACCACTTCATCTGTTTCAAGCGGTAGGTCTGTATAGAGACGGGCAATGGTTGACAATTCATTGTCCTCAACGGTTGAGAGCAGGTACTTGGCCAGACGTGCATCAAAATTAGCCGTAGGCAAGTCAATACCTAGATGGCTCAAGAGCACCTTACTACGCTTGAAATCGTAGATATTAACAGCTTTAGAAAGAGCTGCTTGGAAGGCTTCTGATTTGAGTAGATCAGTATCTGTAGACGCATAAATCTGCTTGTCGTTACCCCATGCAAAACCAATGATAGGTTCTGTGTGATAATTGTCACCAAGGATTTCAAAATAAAAGAAATCATCAGGGCTGAAGTGATCTTCTGTCACTTGGCTTGGCTCAGTATAGGCCACATCAAAATCTTGTGGCACAGCCTCGCCACCAAGGGCATTTTTAAACTGAACAAAGCCCATCTCGTCATAAAAGGTTGCCAATTTTTCAAGATCAGGTCCCGTAAAGGCCGTATCCTCCAGACCAATTTCAATAGGTGACTGGGTATCAATAGTCGCCAGGGTCTTAGAAAGAAAGGCTTGTTCCTTGTCATTGATGAGATTTTCCTTCATTTTGGACTTCTTCATCTCATCAATATTTTCATAAATACCTTCAAGGGAACCGTGTTCCAAGAGGAGCTTAAGACCAGTCTTTTCACCTATCTTAGTAACCCCTGGAATATTATCGGACTTGTCACCCATGAGGGCCTTAAGGTCGATAAATTGCGTTGGAGTAATACCCATTTTCTCCATGAGATAGTCAGGGGTAAAGGCTTCAAACTCTGCCACACCCTTTTTAGAAATCTCAACCACGGTATTGACATCAGTCAACTGAATCAAGTCCTTATCCCCAGAGACAATCGTAACTTGGTAATTCTCACTCGCATTTTCAGCCATCTTAGCTAAGGTACCGATAATGTCATCTGCCTCATACTGAGCCAAGTCGTAATAGGCGATACCACGTGCAGCCAACATCTCACGGATATAAGGGAACTGTTCACGGAATTCCTCTGGAGTCTTGGCACGACCAGCCTTATAGTCCGCAAACATCTCTGTACGGAAAGTTGTTTTTCCGGCATCAAAGGCTACCAAGACATGGGTCGGCTGAATACGCTCAAGTAGGTTGTCCAACATGAGGTGGAAACCGTAGATGGCATTGGTATGAAGGCCGTTATTGTTACGAAAACGGTCAATTTGATTATAGAGTGCGAAAAAGGCACGAAAGGCAACGGACGAACCGTCGATTAATAGTAATTTTTTCTGATTAGTCATAGGTTTATTATAGCATAGATGAGAGAGATGGATGGGATGAGAGTATTTAAAAAGCACCTAAAATTAGTGCTCTTTAAATGTTATGTGATTGATAAGTTTCTGCTTAAGATTTAGATTGTAAATGTAAACAAAAATCCGTTCGGCAATTTCTTAAAGTAACCGATATTTTGATTGATTACACTAATAATAGTTAATATAGTAAGACCATGACTGACGATTAGAACTGCCTCATTATCCTTGTCATTTTTCTTTAAATCATCTAAAAAAGAGGTAATATTTTGTTGAATTATTTTCCAGCTATTGACAGATTGTCCTTTATTTACTGAATAAATATAGTTAGCAATCTCCTCTAGTTTTATACTTGAACTTGACAAAATAGACTCAAACTTTTCTAACACTCTATCCATATCCTGACCATCAAGTTTTCCAAAATCCCATTCTCTAAGACGATTATCAACAATAGTATGTGATTTACAAAATAGCTGTTTCTTCAATATCTCCATTGTTTCAATCGCCCTATTTTGATCACTAGTATAAGTACAACTAATTGATACATTTTTAGAACGTAATTTATCACCAACTAACTTGATTTCTTCTCGTCCTCTCTCAGTCAACCCTTGTAAAGATTGTCCCTGAATCTGATTTTTTCTATTTGCAACTGTCTCGCCATGACGAACAACAATAACTTCCATATAATTTACTCACTAAAAATAGTTTTAGCCACTCCAATCGCATCCAAAACCTTGGGAAAACCAACATTTGGTAGCGTTTGAATAATTACTTCTGCAACATCTTTCTTTGATAGACCTAATTTCAATAAACTTTTAATATGCATTCTCAACTGACCTTTAGAAGCCCCTATTGCAATTAGTACTGTCAAAGTTATAATTTCTCTTACTTCAAGGTTCAAACCATCTCGCATATACACTTCTCCAAATGAGAATTCAGTAATATAACGCTCAACATCTGCAAAATCACCTTTCAATAAAATTCTAGTTGCCTCAGCATCATTACCAAACAGCCTATCTATAAGAAAACTACCTTCATTTTTTGAGTCGTTAAACATTATTTCTCCCCCCACAAATTGATATCTTCATCTACAAGTCTTAAATAGTCTTCTGTAATTTCTTCTATAGAGGAGACCATATATTTAACACCTGCTTTCTGCATCAATTGTTTTTGGAAGCCCCATTCATGTGAACTTGGTACTCCAATAAATGGAATATCAAATTTTTTTGCTTCCAGTGCAACCTTAGCTACGTCATCAATGAATAAAACATCAGTAAAATCTAAATTATATTTTGCAATAATTTCTTTTAAACCAGGACGAAAATCATTAGTACAGATATACTCTTGAAAATTTGATAAAAAAACTGTAAAACTTGGGTCGATTTCTCCTTCTTCAAGCCCGCCATAACATACTAAAGGTATCTCAAGGGCTTTTAACATATTTAAAAATTGGGGAACACCTGAATTGATAGTAGTATTCCTTCCATTCAGATACCGATTTCTTTCTTCAAAATATTCCTGTATCATCATTTCTAAACTACTATCTTTTTCAAAATAACTTTTTAAAAAACTTGCAGCTTCTTGTCTATTCTGTGAGAAGGTATTTACCTCTAACTCTTGAGAATATGTTTTATGATACCTTTTAGCCAACCTATACAATATAGGACTAAAAGTATCTTCCAACAAAACACCATCAATGTCTACAGCTATCATTTTTATATTTTTCATTTTTATCCATTCTATGCTTTATAAAGCAAATCCGATATAGTACATGATTTCAATTCTTTAACCATGGCACTTTCAGCATTTGTCAAAATTTCTTGAAAATTATTGAGATATAATTCTACATCGCTACTATTTTCAAATTGAGATAAATCAAAGCTATCATAAAAATTGAAAAGTGGCTTTTTACTTCCCTCAATAGATTGGAAAATATCAAATAAAGTGATGGTTTCAACATCTTTTTGAATAGATAATCCGCCTGCTATTCCTGTTTTTGATGAAATGATACCTTCTTTTTTCAATAATGACACCAATCTCTTAACACTAGGAATAGGAATTTCCAATTTCTCTGAAATGACCTGAATTGATAAATATTTCAATTTATCTTCTTTTTGTTTGATACTTAGATATAGTACGATTTCTACCGCTTGAGAAAAGGCTGCTGAATATGACATAGTATACCTCCATTAACCTTATTAATATATTTAAATTATATCAATAAAATATCGATAAATACACTAAATCAGTTCACAGAAATAGCAACTTTCCCTTGAGCATGATTTTTAAGAATATAATCTAATGCCTCTTCAATGTTTTCTAAAGTATATATTTTATCAATATGTGGAATAATATAAGAATCACTCATAACCCTGATTAATTCACTTAATTCATGTTCACATCGTGAAAGTGCCACTGAGCTAATGCGAAAATCTTTTCCAATTACTTTGCTTAAAAGAAGCCAAGGGATTGTTGAAAACAATTGTTTTACATTTCCCACCACCGTATAAGCTCCACCTGTTTTTAAACAGTTAGCTATATCCTTAAGTTTGTAGTTACCGTTGATACCAATGATCTTGTCAAAAACTCCCACAGAAGATAACCCCTCTATTGAATTATAATCAAATACTCTATCTGCTCCATATTTATAAGCTAATGGAATATTTCTAGAACTACATATTGCAGTGATTCGACATCCTAGGGCTTTTGCCAATTGTAAAGTTAATAAACCAACCCCTCCACTAGCTCCAATAATAAGGAGACTATCATTTTGTTTGATATCACAAACTAATAAACCTGATATAGCTGCCACACCTGATAACGAAACTACTCCTGCTTCATAAAATGAAAGATATGAAGGTTTTTTCACAACTCTATCTGATTTACATACAGCATACTCTGCCCAACAACCGTATGGAAATACACCTTCTGACATCCCCATAATGAAGTCGCCCTTTTTAAAATTGGTCACATCAACACCAACAGATTCGACAACTCCTGAAAATTCTCCCCCTAACGGATGACTTTCTCGCCCCTGAAATAGATTAATCAATCTCGCTAAGATGGTTTTTTGCGGTTTATATCTTTCATAATCATTGATATTCAAAGAAGAACATCTAATTCTCACTAAAATTTCATCACTTTTTATTTTAGGTACAGGGGTGAAACAATATTCAAGACAGTATTTTTTTGTAGAAGTCTTTAAATAGTGGACTGATTTCATTTATTTCCTTTTTTCTTAAACAAAAAGCCTAGTAAGACACAAGCAAAAACTAAGATTGTAGACAGCTTATAAATTGACGTAAATACTGTTACTTTATCATAAATATGTCCCAACTCTTGTAAATGTCCATTAAAAAGAGACAAGAAAATAGCGAAAGCCAATACCAGTCCTACTTGACGAAAAACAAAAAGAACAGACTGAGATGCGTTCAATAAATCTCCTTCAAAATCACTAGCTCCCAGTACTTGAGAAGGCCCAAGTAATAGCCCATATCCCGCTCCTAAGAACAGGCAAGCCAAATAAAGATGCAACGTACTCGTAGCCGTAATTGTTCCAAAAAGAAGGTAAGAAATACCCATCAGTACAAAACCAAGCATGACAGTGAAACGTGGTCCAATCTTAGATAGAGTCATGGATGCGAGAGGCGAACAAATCGTCAGTGCAATAGATACAATCATAAGTAGCAACGACGAAGCTACTGTCGTATGTCCAAGAACTTGTGAATAATAAGTAGGGAGAACAATAAAGAGCCCTACCTGAAACACTGTTGAACAGACCATTACTAAAGAAGCTGCATTGAAATTGCGAAAACCAAATAATTCCATTGGAATCATAGGTGAGTCAATCTTTCTTTCATACATAATGAAGAAAATAAGGGTAAGGACTGCAAGTACAAATAAACTGATAATTGGTATACTCAACCAGCCCCATGTTCGGCCTTGAATAAGGGCGAGTGTCAGTGAAAAAAGACCAACCATCGAAATGAACGAACCTATAAGATCATTTTTTTGCTTATTAACCGGTTCATTTTTCAAATCCAGTGCTGTCAGACAAATGGCAATAATGACAATAACAAATGGAATATTAATATAAAATGCCCAGCGCCAATTGAGATACTGCGTCAAGGAACCACCCAAACTAGGTCCTAATGCACCTGCTAATCCTTGTGTCAATGCCACAGTTGCAACAATAGGAGCCCGCTCCTCCACAGAATCAGCAGTACTATAGGCAATAGCCATCCCCAAAGGTAAGATGATAGCCGCACCTATTGATTGCATAATGCGGCCTACAATTAGTAATTGAATAGAACCTGTGATCCCTGAAACCACTGACCCTATTAAAAAAGCAACACTTGCAATGACAAAAGACCTATGAACCCCATAACGACTAGCAAAGCGTCCTAGAGGAATTGCTAAAGCTGCAAACAGTAAACTATAAATATTTAGAGCCCAGTTCATGCCAACCATTGTTGTATGAATCGAAGCCTGAATATTTGGCATAGCAACATTCATCACTGTTGTATCAATAAGTGTCAAAAAGACTCCTAGACACATTGCAAACACAATCAATTTTTTCCTATTAATCATCGTTTCTCCTCTTTGTATAAATCATTTGATAAAAGCCAGTCAAGCAAACTACATCGCCCTGAAAGACAACAAATACACAAATTCCTCTTCCTCGTCTTTTATTACCAACTACAGGTAAGACCTGAATTTGCACAGGTTCATTTCTTTTTACAATATTCTTAAACTTCTTGAATTCTTCGATAATATAGTAGTCAGAATTCTCACCTAAGAAATTATTTACACAAACCATGCAAGATTGTCTACAAAGCTCTGTTAAGAAAATAGCTTCTACATGTTCTTTATTTAAATGATCAAGATGAATTTCTTCTGTAGAAACAGAATCACCCTCAAAAAAAGATAAACGTGTTTTGTTCGGAACTTTTATCATATCAATCATTACGTTATTTTGTTTTTCCTTATGAACCTCTTCTTTAGACACCTTCACCTTTGGAAAAATGGATAAATCATCAATTCGGACAGACTCCAAGCATTCCATGAATCTAGTTTGATTCTCAACAATATTTTTAGTCGTCAAGAAATCATTTAATCTCTTTCCACTTGTCAGGTAATCTTGACCTAATACATAGTAAAAAAACAACTCAGAGAAATCATCATCTTGCTTACTCATTTCAAAAGAAAAAGAAGACTCAATCATTTGTTTCATTTCTACCTCCTTTCGATTAATTAGTATATATTTTTTATACTAATGTGTCAAATAAAATTTTATGTTTTGTAAAATTATTATGTGTCATTAGGATATCAACATTATTCCCCCGCCCCTCCCCTCTTGACAGGATGTGCTATAATAGGAGCTATGAACACAAAGATTTTAGACCAATTAGAATTTAACAAGGTCAAGGACCAGTTCACAGAATACCTGCAGACTGAACAGGCTCAGGCGGAGTTGCGTGACTTGGTGCCTATGACCAATCCAGAAAGAATTCAAAATCAATTTACAGAAATTCAAGAAATGGCTGAGATTTTCGTAGAGCACCATGGCTTTGCCATTGGTAGCTTGCGAGATATTTCTGAGCCCTTACGTCGCTTAGAGCTAGATGCTGACCTCAACATTCAGGAGCTCATTGCTATCAAGAGGGTGCTACAAGCTTCAGCTGACCTAGGTCGTTTCTACGCTGACCTTGAAAATGTTGAGCTCGTAGCCCTTAAACGTCTTTTTGATAAGATTGAAGCCTTCCCAAGTCTACAAGGCAGTCTTCAGAGCATCAATGACGGTGGTTTTATTGAGCATTTTGCTAGCCCAGAGTTGCAAAATATTCGTCGTCAACTCAAAGCTTGTGATGATGCCATTCGCCAGACCTTGCAAGACATTCTCAAGAAATCTGGCCACATGTTGGCTGAGAGTTTGATTGCAAGTCGTAATGGCCGTTCAGTGCTTCCTGTCAAAAATACCTACCGTAACCGTATTGCTGGTGTTGTGCACGACATCTCAAGCTCTGGAAACACAGTCTATATCGAGCCACGCGCCGTTATCCAGCTTAACGAAGAAATCACACAATTACGTGCAGACGAACGCCACGAGATGGCCCGTATCCTGCATGAACTGTCTGATCAACTGCGCCCACAAGCTACTGCTATCGCTAACAACGCTTGGATTTTGGGCCACATGGACTTCATTCGAGGAAAATATCTCTATCTCCATGATAAAAAAGCAGTTATTCCAAAGATTAGTGATAATCAAACACTACAACTACTTAACGTTCGTCACCCTCTTTTGGTCAATCCTGTAGCCAACGATTTGCACTTTGATGAGGACCTTACGGCCATTGTCATCACAGGTCCCAATACTGGTGGTAAAACGGTCATGCTTAAAACTCTAGGACTAGCACAACTAATGGCTCAATCTGGTCTGCCAATTTTGGCTGATAAGGGCAGCCGTGTCGCCATTTTCCAAGAGATTTTTGCGGATATCGGAGACGAACAGTCTATCGAACAGAGCTTGTCAACTTTCTCTAGTCACATGACCCACATTGTCGAGATTTTGAACGCTGCCGACAGCAATAGCTTGATCTTGGTCGATGAGCTTGGGGCTGGTACCGACCCTCAGGAAGGGGCTAGCCTAGCCATGGCAATCCTAGAGCACCTCCGTTTAAGTCAGATTAAGACCATGGCTACCACTCACTATCCTGAACTTAAGGCCTATGGGATTGAGACGCAACATGTGGAAAATGCCAGCATGGAGTTTGACACAGCGACTTTAAGTCCTACCTATCGTTTTATGCAAGGGGTTCCTGGTCGTTCTAATGCCTTTGAAATTGCTCGACGCCTCGGTTTGAATGAGATTATTGTCAAGGAGGCAGAAAACCTCACGGATACTGATAGTGATGTCAACCGTATCATCGAGCAACTTGAAGCCCAAACTGTGGAAACACAAAAACGTCTGGAACACATCAAGGACGTTGAGCAAGAGAACCTTAAATTCAACCGTGCGGTTAAGAAACTCTATAACGAATTCTCCCATGAGTACGACAAGGAACTCGAAAAAGCTCAAAAAGAAATTCAGGATATGGTTGATACAGCTTTGGCTGAGAGCGATAGTATCCTCAAAAATCTCCATGATAAGAATCAACTCAAGCCTCATGAAGTTATCGATGCCAAAGGAAAACTCAAGAAACTTGCCCCACAGGTAGACCTCTCTAAGAATAAAGTCCTTCGTAAGGCCAAGAAAGAAAAGGCTGCGCGTGCTCCTCGTGTCGGTGATGATATCATCGTGACCGCCTATGGTCAACGTGGTACACTTACCGGTCAGGCCAAAAATGGTAACTGGGAAGCTCAAGTAGGTCTCATCAAGATGACACTAAAGGCGGATGAATTCACTCTGGTTCGTGCCCAAGCTGAAGCCCAACAACCTAAGAAGAAACAGATTAACGTGGTTAAAAAAGCCAAGAAGGCATCTGGTGGTCCTCGTGCCCGTCTAGACCTTCGTGGGAAACGTTACGAAGAAGCTATGCAAGAGCTTGATGCCTTTATTGACCAAGCCCTACTTAATAACATGAGTCAGGTGGACATCATCCACGGTATTGGTACAGGTGTCATCCGTGATGCTGTTACCAAATATCTCCGCCGTCATCGCCATGTTAAAAGTTTTGAATATGCCCCACAAAGTGCTGGTGGTTCCGGATGTACCATTGCAACCTTAGGGTAAGCAAATATAAAAAAGAGGCTCCTTGTCAACTGTAGTGGGTGACGAAAAGCTAACATCTAGAGAGAACCTG
>ERZ1023420.225-NODE-225-length-19716-cov-11.924724_pt1 | contig 19716 bp, 16 predicted proteins | sample MGYA00380512_ERZ1023420 | MGnify/ENA primary metagenome ERZ1023420 (study PRJEB33173, sample SAMEA4830390) | metagenome | study: EMG produced TPA metagenomics assembly of the PRJEB25223 data set... | reverse complement strand
TAGAGCAATGGCCTTCTAAGCCATCGGTCGGGGGTTCGAATCCCTCCCAGGACGTCATTAACTAAAAATTACATATATTTTTAGGTTGAGAACGCTGTTATGACGGCGTTCTTTTTATTTTGTCTTGTAACTAAGCTAAACTGCACCAAAAATAGAAAAACCCGTCATGTTATGACGAGTTTCTAAGATAATATTATTATGTTGTTAGTTTAAAAATTTTTGACACGTATTTGACACGTGATCAACAACTTTTTTACCTAAAAAATTTAGTTTTTAAATGTAAGTATTAAATTAATTATTGAAATGACCAAAGTGACTATTGCAAAATAAAACGTTAAAGACGTTAGTTTTTCACTTCTCAATTTAAAAACTCCATTCAATATTAATATTCTATTAACCAATATTATATGTATTGGAATAAACACTTAGGAGTTAATTAAATGCTTAAGTGTCTATATATCAAAGTTCAAATTCAATCGTTTCTATAATATGATTATCTCGATTTCTATAATTTAGAATAGCCCTACCATTCACTTCATCAATAATGAGTTCGGCAAACGTTTCTTCAATACCACTGCGAGATTGTGATATACTGCCTGGATTTATGACATGTACACCATCTAAATGCTCATATTTTGCAACATGAGTATGACCATAAAATGCAAATTGACATCCCTGAGATTTAGCTTTTTGTGCTAAATGCATACGAGTTTGATTTACTGAATACAAATGTCCATGAGTATATAGAGCCTTTAAACCTTTAATTTCCACTTCTTCTTCATTAGGAAATTCAGGATAAAAGTCACAATTCCCTTTTACTCTTCTATATAGGCTTAGTTCAGTATCATTATATTCAAATTCTGAATCCCCTAAATGTAATAAAACATCAGCATCCTTATGCGCTTCATATAAGTGATATAAAATACCAGATTCTGTATGATTGTCACTGACGATAAGCCACTTTGTCATTACTTTTCACTCTCCAAATAAGCATTCAATTTTTTAATTGCATTACCTCTATGACTGATTTTACTCTTTTCTGTTGCAGTAAGTTGAGCCATAGTTTTACCTTTTTCAGGCACATAGAAAATAGGATCATAACCAAAACCATGCTCGCCCTGTCTTTCAGTAGTAATCACTCCAGAAACAGTACCTTTGAAAGTTTGAGTAGTTTCATTAGGTGCACTCATACTAATGACGCAAACAAATTGTGCATCTCGATTTTCGATACTATCTAAATTCTTTAATAATTTATCAATATTAGCATCATCACTCTTATCTAATCCTGCATATCTAGCTGAATAAACGCCAGGTTCGCCATTTAGAGCAAATACCTCTAATCCACTATCATCTGCTATCACACGTTTATTCAATACTTTTGCAGCTTCTTCAGACTTTAATCGTGCATTCTCTTCAAAAGTTGTTCCCATTTCCTCTACATCAAAGTCTTTTATTAGTTCTGATATACCTATCACATTGTCATTGGGAAAAATTGATTTAAAATCATTAATTTTACCTTTATTATTTGTAGCAATTACGATGTCTGTCATTCATATTCCTCCTTGATTATTCATCTACACTGATGCGTTCAACTTCAACATCTAATTTTAACCATTGTAGAATGATATTTTTAATATGTACTGTATCTCCAGTAGCAAAGAATCTATGCTCTGGATGTTGTGTATAGCTCGCATGTTCATTACTAAAAGTTAATAAAGCACTAACTTCACGTGCTGTTTCTAATCCAGAGGAAATAACTTTTTTCTCTCCTCCAAAATAATCATTTATAGGCTTATATAACAATGGATAGTGTGTGCATCCTAAAATTATCGTATCTGCATCAGTATTTCTCCACTGCTTTAACGTTTGATGAATGACAATACTTGTAATTGTAGGGTCATCGTAGCGCATTTGTTCAACTAGTGGAACAAACCCAGGGCAAGCTACACCATAAACATGTACGTTTGGGTTAATGCGCTTAATATGATGTCTATACGCCTCAGATTTAATTGTTCCTTCAGTCCCTAAAATTAAAACATTTTGATTTTTAGTAGTCATAATGGCTGTTCTTGACCCTGGCTCAATAACTCCAATAACTGGAATAGGCAGCAATTGTTGCAAATGTTCTAATGCTACAGCGGTAGCTGTATTACAAGCTATTACAAGCATTTTAATATCAAATTGCATTAATTTATTAGCAAGTTGAGTAGTAAATTGTTTAACTTCATCACCAGGTCTTGGACCATAAGGACATCTTGCAATATCCCCTAGATAGTAAATTGTTTCGTTGGGTAATTGACGCATGATTTCTTTAGCAACTGTCAAACCACCTACACCTGAATCTATAACACCAATTGGTTTGTTCATCTTCATTCATCCTTATAACACATAATACATTTATTTTATCATATACATGCTAAGAGTTTGACTAATCCGATTAAGCATTCATATACATATCTTAAAAAGCTTTATAAAGAAAAAAGTAGTTAATCAATTCAATTAAGAATCATTAACTACTTTTCAAATTATAATTAAATGTATATATTAATCTACTTTGTGGTCTGAACCGAAGAATGATTTAAACATATGGAATGTTGTTTCTCTATTCATAGCTGCGATAGAAGTTGTCAAAGGAATACCTTTCGGACAAGCATTTACACAGTTTTGAGAATTACCACATTCTTGCAAACCGCCAGCACTCATTAAAGCGTCTAATCGTTCGTCTTTAGTCATTGCACCAGTTGGATGTAAGTCGAATAAACGAACTTGAGAAATTGCCTGAGCACCAACGAATTTATTATTTTGAGTAACATTAGGACAAACTTCTAAACAAACACCACACGTCATACATTTAGATAACTCATAAGCTGTTTGACGTTTTTTCTCAGGCATACGTGGTCCTGGTCCTAAATCATACGTACCATCAATAGGAATCCAAGCTTTCATACGTTTTAAGTTATCAAACATTCTAGTACGATCCACTTGTAAGTCACGAATAACAGGGAAAGTACTCATTGGTTCAAGACGTATAGGTTGTTCTAATTGATCAACAATTGCTGAGCATGATTGTCTAGCACGTCCATTGATGACCATTGAACAAGCACCACAAACTTCTTCTAAACAGTTCATATCCCATGTAACAGGTGTTGTTTTTTCACCTTTATTATTTACTGGATTACGTCTGATTTCCATTAAACATGCGATTACGTTCATATTTTCTTTATAAGGAATTTCAAACGTTTCTTCATACGGTTTAGAATCTTGATTATCTTGTCGTTTGATAATCAACTTGATTGATTTTTGTTTTGGTTCTTTTTGCTCTTTTTCATTTGTATTATTATCGTTTTGGCGAAGTTCTTCGGGAGTGTCTTTTACTGATTGATTGTCAGCCATTATTTTTTACCTCCTTTAGACTTACTTGTATAGTCACGTTTACGTGGTGGAATTAAACTTACATCAACTGGTTCATAAGTGAATTTAGGCGCTTCTTCTCTACCTTGATATTCAGCTAATGTTGTTTTTAACCATTCATCATCATTACGGTCAGGGAATTCTGGTTTGTAATGTGCGCCACGAGATTCGTTACGATTGTAAGCCCCAATTGTAATTACACGTGCTAAAACTAACATATTCCACAATTGACGAGTGAAGAATACAGCTTGGTTACTCCAAGTTTGTGTATCTTCCATATCAATATTTTCATAACGTTTCATTAATTCAACGATTTTTTTATCTGTTTCTAATAATTTATCGTTTTCACGAACAACTGTTACGTTCGCTGTCATAATTTCACCAAGTTCACGGTGAAGTTTATATGCATTTTCAGTTCCACGCATATTTAATAATTTATCAAAGCGTTCTTGCTCTTCATCGACACGTTTTTGATAAATGCTGTCATCTAATTCAGTATATGTTGTTTCTACATTCTCAACATATTTTATTGCATTAGGACCAGCTACAGTACCACCGTAGATTGCAGATAATAATGAGTTGGCACCTAAGCGGTTACCACCATGTTGAGAGAAATCACATTCCCCAGCTGCAAATAATCCTTTAATATTAGTCATTTGATCATAGTCTACGTATAAGCCACCCATTGAATAGTGAACGGCAGGGAAAATTTTCATTGGAACTTTACGTGGGTCATCACCCGTAAATTTCTCGTAAATTTCAATAATACCACCAAGTTTAACATCTAATTCATGTGGATCTTTATGAGATAAATCAAGGTAAACCATGTTTTCCCCGTTTATACCTAATTTCTGATTGATACAAACATCAAAGATTTCACGCGTTGCAATATCACGAGGTACTAAGTTACCATAATCAGGATATTTCTCTTCTAAGAAGTACCAAGGTTTACCGTCTTTGTATGTCCAAATACGACCACCTTCACCACGTGCTGATTCACTCATTAGGCGTAATTTATCATCACCAGGAATAGCTGTTGGGTGAATTTGAATAAATTCACCATTTGCATATTTAGCACCTTGTTGGTATGCAATTGATGCCGCTGAACCTGTATTAATCATTGAGTTTGTTGTTTTACCGAAAATGATACCAGGTCCACCAGTTGCCATAATAACGGCATCTGAACCAAATGATTTAATTTCAGAAGTTGTCATATTTTGAGCTACGATGCCTCTTGCAGCATTGTCCTCATCTTTGACAATTCCTAGGAATTCCCAACCTTCATACTTAGTTACTAATCCATCTACTTCAAATGAACGTACTTGTTCATCAAGCGCGTACAATAATTGTTGACCAGTAGTTGCACCTGCAAAAGCAGTTCTGTGATAAAGCGTACCACCGAAACGTCTAAAGTCTAATAGCCCTTCTTTTGTTCTACTAAACATAACGCCCATACGGTCCAATAAATGAATGATTGATGGAGCAGCTTCAGCCATAGCTTTAACAGGTGGTTGGTTTGCTAAGAAGTCCCCACCATAAACTGTATCATCAAAGTGAATCCAAGGAGAATCCCCTTCACCTTTGGTATTTACCGCACCGTTAATACCACCTTGGGCACAAACAGAGTGCGAACGTTTAACAGGTACAATTGAGAATAAATCTACATGCGCACCTTGTTCTGCAGCTTTAATTGTTGACATCAGACCAGCAAGTCCTCCACCGACAACAATAATTTTTTTCTCTGCCATAGAAAAGTCACTCCCCTAAAATATATCGATAGCTTAACGTAATTGCTTAAGCTCATTTGATAAGTACGTGATATAAATACTTATCTAAAATTCAACGTACTATATATGATTACAAATTGTGTTTTATACAAATGCGAAAATTGCAGATACTCCAATGTATCCTAGAACTAAGAATACGATTAAAGAGATCCAAGTAAATACACGTTGTGATTGTTTAGATTGTAAGAATCCCCATGTTACAAAGAATGACCATAAACCATTTGAGAAATGGAAAATAACACATAATACACAAACGATATATACGATAACCCAAATTGGATTTTCAAGTGTTTTGTGCATCAATTCAAAATCAACTGCTTTACCAAAGAAGTATTTTTGAATTGTAGTTTGCCATAAATGCATGAAGATAAATACGAATGTCACAATACCTGAAAATCTTTGTAATGCAAACATCCAGTTTCTAAATAAAGAATAATGACCGATATTTTCTTTAGCTGTAAATGCAATGTGAATACCATACAAACCGTGATATAAAATTGGAATATAAATTAATAAAAATTCAACTGCTAATAAAAATGGAATTGATTCCATAAAGCCAGCCGCCTTATTAAAAGCCTCTGCCCCTTGTGTTGCTTGATGGTTCACAATTAAATGAACAACTAAAAATGCACCAATTGGAATAATACCTAGTAATGAGTGAACACGTCTAAGGTAGAATTCATTTTTAGACTTTGCCAAAAGGAGTCCCCCCTGTAAAACTATTGATTTAAATAGTTTATTTATAAGAAAGTCTTTACAATCAAGAAACATCATAATGATTTACTATTTTTTTAGTACTTGTCCATTGTTAAATTATTGTGACAATAATCAATAAATATCGGTTCAATTAAGAATATGTAAACAAGTAGGACTTAAAAAAGTAAATAAATCATATTTGTTTTAATGAGGAATGCTAGTATTACATTAATCATTAATAAATACACTTTAATGATAATGTTTCTCAATTAGAAAACGCTTCCATACTTTCTTAAAAAAATAAACTTTTTGTTAACTGTATTGTAACATTTTTTATATGTTTTTGGGCTATGAGAATAATTCTCATAGCCCTTTTTTTAATTAATCATTTGATAATGCTTGCTGCAAGTTTAGTGCAACCTTTTCAGGAAGTCCTGCTTTCTTCAAATCCTCTACACTCGCTTCCTTCATTTTCTTAATCGATCCAAATGTTCTTAACAAACTTGTCTTGCGTTTACTTCCAATTCCATCAACAGTGTCCAATACTGATTGTAATCCTGTTTTTTGACGTGTTTGACGATGGAATGTAATTGCGAAACGGTGTACTTCATCTTGAATTCGATGTAATAAATAGAATGCTTGACTATTCTTCTTCAATGGTACAACTTCTGCATTTGTTCCATAAAGTAACTCTGACGTTTGGTGTTTATCATTTTTTCTTAATCCAGCGACCGGAATATCCAGTCCTAGTTCATTCTCTAGAACATCTAATACACCTGACATATGTCCTTTCCCACCATCAACTATAATCAAATCAGGTAACGGTAAGCCTTCATTTAGAACACGTGTGTATCTACGACGAACAACTTCTCTCATTGATTTGTAGTCATCAGGTCCATCAACTGTTTTAATTTTATATTTTCTATAACCTTTTTTATCTGATTTTCCATCAACAAAGGTTACCATAGCAGACACAGGGTCTACACCTTGTATGTTTGAGTTATCAAATGCTTCAATACGAATAGGTGTTTGTATACCCATTCGTTCACCGAGCTCCTCTATTGCCTTTATCGTACGTGATTCATCTCTAGCAATTAGCTCGAATTTATTTTCAAGAGCGACTTCCGCATTATGGTTTGCTAAATCTACCATTTCTTTTTTTGTGCCACGAGCTGGCTGTACAATTTTAGTATCTACTACAGATTGAATCATATCTTTATCTAAATTTTTAGGAACATGTACTTCTTTGGGTAATATATGCTGATTTAAACTATAGAATTGACCTATAAATGTATAAAATTCTTCTTCTTCAGATTGCTGTTGTAAAGGAATCATTGTAGCATCTCTTTGTATCAAATTACCTTGACGAATAAAGAAGACTTGAATGCACATCCATCCTTTAGAGACACTATAACCAAACACATCTCGAATCGTATTATCAGATGACATAATTTTTTGTTTTTTAGTTAAATTATGAATATGTTGTATTAAATCACGATATTCTTTTGCACGTTCAAAATCTAATTTTTCACTAGCATCCATCATACGATCTTCTAAATTTTTAAGTATAGTTTTATCTTCACCATTTAAAAAATCACTTATTTCACGAGTCATTTGTGCATAAACTTGTTGATCAACATCATATACACATGGTCCCATACACTGTCCAATGTGATAATAAAGACATAATTTATCAGGCATTTTATCACATTTTCTAAAAGGATAAATACGGTCTAATAACTTTTTTGTCTCTTGAGCTGAATAAGCATTAGGGTATGGTCCAAAATATTTTCCAGTACCTTTTTTAACTGTACGCGTAACAATTAACTTTGGATGCTTTTCTTTAGTAATTTTTATAAATGGATAACTTTTATCATCTTTTAATAGAATATTGTAGCGAGGCTGATACTGTTTAATTAAATTTAATTCTAAAAGCAAGGATTCAGTTTCACTTGAAGTTACTATAAATTCAAAATTTCGGATTTCTCCTACCAACCGAGTAGTTTTTGCATCATGTGCACCTGTGAAGTATGAACGTAATCTATTTCTTAAACGCTTGGCTTTGCCGACATAAATCACTAGATCATTACGATCTTTCATTAAGTAACAACCCGGTTCAAATGGAACTACACTTAATTTATTTTTAATTTTCTCTTTGTAGTCTAACAACATTTATCCTCCTTCCCATAAAATTAACTACATATAAAAAAGACGGAGCTATTACATTCTATGTAATGCCCCAGTCTCATATACGTTCAAATTATTCTTAAAGATGTTTATCTAATACTTCAGCTAAGTTTTCTTTAGGTTGGAAACCTACTACTTTATCAACTGGTTCACCGTCTTTAAATACGATTAAAGTTGGGATACTCATTACTTCAAATTTAGCTGCTGTTGATGGATTTTCATCAACATCTAATTTTAAAATATCAGCTTTTCCATCATAATCTCCAGCTAATTCTTCTAAAACTGGTGCGATCATTTTACAAGGTCCACACCAAGTTGCCCAGAAATCAACTAATTTAACGCCTGATTGAATATTTTCATCAAAGTTTGAATCCGTTACTTTTACGATTGCCATAAATGCCAATCCTCCTTAAATTTTGAATGATGAGCAAATTATAACAGACTTTAGTAGTACGTGCATTGGAGTTGCTCACTTATTAACTGTCTGTCAATAATTATCGAATCTCACTCATTTCCTTTTATTTTCACTGGCTTAATTGTACGTTATTTTCTAAAAAAATCAACAACACTGCTTACACTTTATTATGCCTTATTTAAGTTCAGCTACTGTCACACCAAAACCACCTTCACTTGGCATACCACCACGATATGATTTAACACTTTTATGTTTTTTCAAGTGATTCTGTACGGCTTTTTGGAGTGCACCGGTACCTTTACCATGAATAATATAAACTTGCTCATAATTACTCAAGACAGCTTGGTCAATATATTGATCTAATTCGCCAACCGCTTCCTCATAACGATAACCTCGTAAATCTAATTCAGTTTTAATTGTTTGACGATTTTGTCGAGTTACCATCTTAGTTGGTTTCTCTTTTTTCTTTTTAGTTTTTTCAAGGTCTTCAATAGGTAATTTCATTTTAATAATACCCATTTGAACAACTGCTTCTTCTTCATTTACAAGTTCTAATACTTCGCCCTTTTGACCATATGATAATACTTTGACCTCGTCACCTTCATGTATTTCATCATATTTTTGTTTTTGTACATCTTGTTTTATTGATCTCTCTTCATATTGATCATCTAATTGTTTCTTTTTATCAATAAGTTCGTGTTCTTTGACATCTGCACCTTTTTGATCACGTAATGTTCTTAACTCTTTTAAGATTGAATCCGCTTCTTTAGTAGCAGATTTAACACGTTGATTTGCTTTTTCTTTAGCTTCATCCATCAATCTTTTCTCATAATTTTTATACTGCTCGTATTGTTGCTCTAAATCGTCATGTGTTATTTCGGCTTCTTTTAAAAGTCTATCTAACTCTATTCGTTGTTCATCAACACGTTTTGAATTCTTTTCAAGAGATTCAATCATTGAATTAATTTCTTGTTCATCTGTCCCAATCATGGTCTTAGCTTTATTAATAATACCTAAGCTAAGTCCTAATTTGCGGGAGATATCAAATGCATTAGAACGACCAGGTACACCCATCAACAATTTATACGTGGGACTTAACGTATTAACATCAAATTCAACACTAGCGTTCATGACACCTTTACGATTATAGCTATATGCTTTCAATTCTGGATAATGTGTTGTAGCCATTACTAATGAACCTATTTCACGAACGTGATCTAAGATACTCATCGCCAACGCTGCACCTTCACTTGGATCAGTACCTGCACCTAATTCATCAAATAAAACTAAACTATTTTTATCTGTCTCTTGCAAAATTTCCACAATATTCTTCATATGTGAAGAAAAAGTGGATAGTGATTGTTCAATTGATTGCTCATCACCTATATCACAATAAACATTTTCAAAGACACTTAACTGACTACCATCTAATGTCGGAATTAGCAATCCTGATTGTGCCATAATAATAATTAATCCAAGTGTCTTTAATGTAACCGTTTTACCACCCGTATTTGGACCTGTAATTATGACAATTTCAATATCATCAACAAATTCAATTGTATTAGCTACAACCGTATCTTTATTTAATAGTGGATGATATGCATTAGGTAAATAAACGGTTCTATCTTTGTAAAACGTAGGTTTCGTTCCTTTAATTGAGCGTGCATATCGTGCTTTAGCTGTTAAAAAGTCAATTTGTCCCATGACTGATTCAGCAATTAAGCAACCATCTGCTTCGGCAGCAACCATACCTGTTAATTCTGTTAGAATTCGCTCACGTTCTACTGCCTCATCATTTCGTAAACGACTGATTTGATTATTCATTTCTACAATCGATGATGGTTCTATATAAAGCGTTTGTCCAGAGGCAGATTGATCGTGAACAATCCCTTTGAAATCTTGGCGATATTCAGCTTTAACCGGTATAACATTACGATCATTGCGTACCGTTATAATAGCATCAGATAATTTTTTCTGATTGGATTGGCTTTTAACGATACGGTCTAAATTTTGTCTTATGCGTTGGTTTGTACTTGAAATTTTACTTCGTATACCTTGCAATTCATAACTTGCGCTATCATATAAATCGTGTGTATCACATTTTTCATTTATCTCTTGGAAAAGATCCGATAAAATTGGTAATTGGTTCATTTTATCATTCAAAATTGGATACTTAACAACTTGTTCATCTTCTTCTAATAATTGATTATAAAATGTCTTAAATTGATTTTGAACTTGAATTAAACGTTTAACTAAATTTAGCTCTGTAACATTTAATACGCCACCTATATTTGCACGATGAATCAATGGTGAAATTTTGGCTAAACCACTTAAACTTGGCAAACGATGTTTATTATAAATTTGTGAAATTTCATCTGTCTCATTCATTTGAAATTCTACTGTTTCAAAGTCAGTGGCTGGAGACATCTTAGACACTTTTTCACGCCCTAAGTCACTTATTGTTTCCGAAGCTACAAATGACTTGATTTTATCAAATTCTAAGACGTCTAATGTTTTTTGTCTCATACAATCCCTCTATTTCTTCAACTTTTTATTATTTCCAACAAAATCCTTAAATGCTTGACGAGACATTGTGTTAATTACTCGATCTTTATTTACAAACCCTTTTTGAGCAGTGGCTACACCATATTTCATAAAGTCTAAATGATCAATATGATGAGCATCTGTATTAATTGTTAATTTTACATTAGGATATTTTTTAACTGTTTCAGCATTTAAGTCTATTCGCTTAGGATTTGCGTTAATTTCCATTATTGTATTTGTTTCTTCTGCTAACTTCATTAATCGATCGATATTCGGTTTGTACCCTTCTCTACGACCGATAATACGTCCTGTTGGATGAGCGATGTGTCGTACATATGGATTTCGACATGCATTTTCCAAACGTTTCATAATCTCTTCTTCTGATTGATTAAAGCTTTGGTGAATCGCAGCTATAACATAGTCAAGTTGTGATAACACATCATCATCATAATCTAACGAGCCATCAGGAAGAATATCCATCTCTGTGCCTGAAAAGATATCTATTTCTGCATATTCTTCATTTAGCTTCTTAATTTCTTCATTTTGACGTAATAAACGTTCAACTTGTAACCCATTTGCGACTTTAAGGCTTTGTGAATGGTCAGTAATCACCATGAATTGATAGCCTTTTTTTATATTTGCTTCAATCATATCTCTAATAGAAAAAGCACCATCACTATATGTGGTATGCATATGAATATCTCCGTTAATATCATCCAAAGTAATAATTTCACTTAAATCTTTATCAAATTCGCTACCGTCTTCACGTAAGGCAGGTGCAATCCATTCACTACCGAAATGTTGATAAATCTCTTCCTCACTCTGTAACTGAAGTAAAGTGCCATCTTGCTGTTCAATTCCATATTCACTTATTTTTTCATTTTGCGCTTTAGCCATTTGTCTTATACGAATGTTATGATCTTTAGAACCTGTAAAATGTTGTAATGTGTGATAGAACGCAACTGGCTCAATAAGGCGAAAATCTACGCCAATAGTCTCATCATCGTACGTCAACTCTAATGAAACTTTCGTTTGGCCAACAGCAACATCTTTAACTTTATTAGGTATATTTAAAAGTTGTTGTTGTACTTCGTCTGGATGCTCCGTACTAATAATATAATCCAAATCTTTACTCATTTCTTTATAACGACGGAAGCTTCCTGCTTCTGAGTATCTCTCAATACTATCAATTGTTTCTAAATAATCGATTATGATACGATTTAAACCTCGCATAGTGTCTATTGGATAGCTATCTTTTTTTGCTCCTAAAGCTTTAACTGCTTCAAGTATATTTTGTTCAGTTTTTTTAGCAAAACCACTTAGTTCGCTCACTTTTCCACTTTCACAAGCCAATTGTAAACTTTCTTTATCTGTAATATTAAGTTCTTTATATAATTTAGCTATTTTTTTACTACCTAATCCTTGAATCTTCATTAATGGAATCAAGCCTTCTGGAACAAGTTGTTGTAATTCTTTTAAATAACTTGATTCACCTGTTTTACGATATTCATCAATGACTTCCCCTACACCTTTACCAATACCTTTTAATTCAGTAACATCTTTAATATCATCAAGTGGTCGTTCATCAATTTCTAAGCTTTGAGCTGCTTTTCTATACGCAGATACTTTAAACGTATTTTCCCCATTTAATTCCATATATATAGCAATTTTTTCTAATAATTGAATTACATCTTTTTTTGTCATTCTAATCACTCCATAAAAAGAAGACCAGGACATTTAACAAAGAAGCCTTGTCCTGACCTTATATCAGTTTTGTTTTATAAATTTAAAATATAAGACGAGAAAAATGGTGTATGAAACAAGATAAGTTTGCCTATGTACGCATGTTGTAAATTGTGTTGTAACCACTCAATTGGATACAATGCTAACACATAGATTGATAACTGTATCGCAACAACTGCCATCACTACACTTATTAAACTACCAAATAGTCTACTGATTTGGTTAATCATTCGATACGTCACTATATTATCAAAAGTAATTATTATAAGATATAAAATCAACTTACAAAGTGAGGCAATTAGTAAAAATGCAATAATTGTATCAAAGCGTTGCTGCAAATCATTAAAATGAAATGCATACTTCATATCATATGCAATTGTCTTTGGAAAAGGTATAAATACAATTAACTGCGAACTAATTCGATAATAAAATTGATGTGCTATAACTAATGAGACTATCGTTGAAAATAAATGTAAACTATTCAACCATCCCCCTCTTCTATACCCTATAATAAGACCATACACAATAATAATAGCTATCGTAAAATCAATAATCATCTATTCTTCTCGTTGTTTTAATTGTTGAATTTCTTGCAATAGTTTGCGGTTTTCTTCTTCTAATTTAACCTTTTCATGCATAATATTAACCGCTGTTAGGATTGATTTTCTTGTAGTATCTAATCCTGTTGATTTACGTCCCATTTCTTTTAACTTTTCATCAACTAAATGTGCTACGTAACGAATATGCTCGGGGCTGTCTTCACCAATGATAGTATAATTCTGATCGTTAATCGTGACATTGATTCGATTTCTAAATTCTCCCATAGCAATAACTCCTGACATTATTTATTCTTTAAGCCTATCAATGGTTACATGTAAATAACCACCTCATCTTGTACTTCAATTTAGTATGCACTTTACGCAATTTATGTAGTAGAATATCACAACTTATTATACATTAGGATATGTTGTTTGGTAAGTAGCTAACGCGTAATCATTTTAATTAATGTAAATTTGAACTATATAACTATTCTGATGAACGTCCTCAATATGTTATGCTTATCTATGTTTTATTATATTTTGAAAAGTGAGGATCAACTAGCCTATGGCAAATGTCGTTCATAAATTATCAGAATCAGAAATCCAACATCTCTTACAACAAATTACATTTGAAACATCTCAATTACCTCCAGGAATGAAAGCGAGAACTAAATACAAACAATCTGTGATAAATATTTATAATTCAGGCAAAGTTATGTTTCAAGGAAAAAATGCGGAAGCTGTTGCCCAACAATTACTTCCAGATCATACCACTACTTCCAAGAATTCATCATCTTCTAACCAATCTTCAGGTGAAACATTAGCTTATAATCATTATAATTGTATAGGAAGTGATGAAGCAGGAAGTGGTGACTACTTCGGCCCTCTAACTGTTTGTGCTGCTTATGTTTCTAAGGAGAATGTTAAAATTTTAAAAACACTTGGTGTGGATGATTCAAAAAAATTAAATGATCAAAAAATAATCGAACTTGCTGAACAATTGATTACATTTATTCCTCATTCACTTTTAACGCTTGATAATCCAAAATATAACGATAGACAGGCTATTGGTTGGTCCCAAGTTAAAATGAAAGCTGTACTACATAATGAAGCTATCAAAAACGTCACCCAAAAAATTAATTGCAATGAGTTAAATTATATCGTTATTGATCAATTTGCAGTACGTGGTGTTTATCAACGCTATGCTTTAAGTTCACTACCCTACCCAGAAAAAACTAAATTTGAAACGAAAGGTGAATCTAAATCATTAGCAATCGCAGCTGCTAGTATTATTTCAAGATACGCCTTTGTTAAACATATGGATCATATATCACATAAAATGAAACAAGTTATCCCTAAAGGTGCTAGCAATAAAGTAGATTTGATAGCTGCTCAAATTATTGATAAACATGGAATAGAAACGTTAGATATGATCTCAAAAAAACATTTTAAAAATCGAGAAAAAGCCCAAAATTTAGTGACTAAAAAATATAAATAAATTTATAAAGAGACGAATTCCATTAATACAGAATTCGTCTCTTTTACTTCATTATCTAATTGTAGCACCTTGAGCTTGTAATGCTTCCAAAATCTTATCATGAATTTTAGATACGCGTTCATCAGTTAAAGTGTCTTCTGTGTCTAAATAATTTAATCGGATTGCTACTGATTTTTTGCCTTTTTCTAAATGTTCACCTTCATAAACATCAAATACTAATGTACTTTGTAAGATGTCTTCACCATTATTATGAATAATTTGTTTCAATTCAGAAGAAGGTACATCATGATTAACTTCTAATGCAATATCTCTTGTCACACCAGGGAATTTAGGAATTTGTTTATAATTAATATATCCAACCGCTACTTGCATCATTGCATCATAATTTAATTCAAACACATACGTGCGTTTTAAATCATTATCTGCTGCAACTTGTGGGTGTAATTCACCAATGAAACCAATGTCTTGTCCTTCTAAAGATACAATCGCTGTACGTCCTGGATGTAAACCTTCAATTTTTCCAGCTTTATAACTAAATTCTAAATTTAATTTTTCCGCAACTCGGTCTACAACACCTTTAGCGATAAAGAAGTCAATTTCTTCCTTTTTACCTTGCCAAGCATTAACAACATATTCTCCAGTTAAAATACCACTTAAATATTCAACTTCATCTGGAAGTTCGCCTTCACCATTGCCAAAGAATACACGACCAACTTCATATAATCTAACATCTTTATTTTTACGAGCTACATTATATGCAGTTGCTTCAATTAAATGTGGTAATAAGCTCTGACGTAAAGTAGCATGTGCTTCGCTCATAGGCATTAATAAACTGATTGTTGAACGTTCTTGAAGTGCGAAGTCTTTAGCATGATCTTTAGAAACTAATGAATATGTGATTGCTTGGTTCAATCCAGCACCTTCTAGCGTTTCTTTAACGGTACGTGTTTTATGTTGACGATCCGTTAATTCCCCACTTGTTACTTCGCCAAATACTGGTAATGTTGAAGGGATTTCATCGTAACCATAAATACGTGCGACTTCTTCAATTAAGTCTTCTTTAATAGTAATATCTTTACGACGTGAAGGCACATTGACCGTTAATGTTTCGCCTTTTAATGTTGTTTCGAAACCTAATTGTCTAAAGATAGCTTGAATTTCGTCATTAGACAAATTAAAACCAATTGTTTTATTTACCTTTTCAGCTGTAATATCGATTGGTGTCACAAATGATCCTAAATCTCCTGAAGATACTCTATCTTGTAGTACTTCACCAGAAGCTAACTCTTGTAATAAGTAACATGCTCTGTCAACCGCTTCGTCAACAAATTCTGTTGCGATACCTTTTTCAAAACGACTAGAGGCTTCACTACGTAAGTTTAAACGACGTGAAGTGTGACGAATTGATACTGGGTCGAATATTGCACCTTCTATTACTACGTTGGTAGTTTGTTCAGTTACTTCTGAAAAGTCGCCACCCATTACGCCAGCTAATGCAATAGGTTTTTTACCATTAGAAATAACAATATCAGTATCTACTAGCTTGCGCTCATTATTGTCTAATGTAGTCATTGTCTCTTCATCTTTCGCTTGTCGTACAACAATGTCTTTAGAGCCGATATGATCTTGATCAAACATGTGTAACGGTTGACCATATTCTAATAAAACATAGTTTGAAATATCTACAACATTATTAATTGGTCGTATACCTGCTTTTATTAAACGTGCTTGCATCCAAATTGGAGATGGTTCTATACTTACGTTTTTAACAACACGCGCACTATAATAAGGGACTTTTTCAGGATTATTGATTGTTACTGATAATTCATTTGTTGCAGATTCTGAAATTTCATTACTTTTAGTAGTTGGTTTCGTCATTTCAGTTTGATACAACGCAGCTACTTCATAAGCTGTACCTACCATACTTAATGCATCGGCACGGTTAGGTGTTAAATCAAATTCCATCACTTGATCATTTAAATATAGTGCTGTTAATGCATCCGTTCCTGGCTCAACTTCTGTCGGAAAGACAAAAATACCATTTTCATATGCTTTAGGTACCACATTACTTGAAATACCAATTTCTTGTAATGAACAAATCATACCTTCTGAACGCTCACCACGTAATTTAGCACGTTTAATTTTAATGCCTCCTGGTAAGCGACCACCAACTTTCGCAACAATGACGTGTTGACCAGCATCTACATTGGGTGCACCGCAAACGATTTGAACAGGTTCTTCCTCACCAATGTCTACTTGGCAAATATTTAATTTATCTGCATCAGGATGCTTTTCTTTTGATTGAATATAGCCGACCACTAGATTTTTAATATCTTTTGTATAATCTATCATGTCATCTACTTCAATACCTGTACGGGTAATACGTTCTGCTAAATCTTCAACATTAACCCCTGCATCTACGTAATCTTTTAACCATTCATTAGAAATCAACATTATGCTTCACCTCTATCTTCAACAGCTTTAAATTGTTCAAGGAATCGAACATCATTTGTATAGAAATGACGAATATCTTCAATACCATATTTCAACATCGCGATACGGTCAGGACCCATACCAAATGCGAAACCAGAATACTCATTTGAATCGAATCCAGCCATTTCAAGTACATTCGGGTGTACCATACCCGCACCTAAAATTTCAATCCATCCTGTATGTTTACATACGTTACAGCCTTTACCTTTACATTTGAAACATGATACGTCCACTTCTACAGAAGGTTCAGTGAACGGGAAATAACTAGGACGTAATCGAATTTCACGGTCTGCACCGAATAATTTTTTCGCCACTAATTCTAATGTTCCTTTTAAATCACTCATTTTAATGTTTTTATCAACAACTAGTCCTTCAATTTGTGTGAACTGGTGACTATGTGTCGCATCATCTGAATCACGGCGATAAACTTTACCAGGACAAATAATTTTAACTGGTCCTTGTCCATTGCGTTTTTCCATTGTGCGTGCTTGTACTGGAGATGTGTGTGTACGCATTAAGATTTCATCAGTAATATAAAAACTATCTTGCATATCACGTGCCGGATGGGATTTAGGTAAATTTAAAGCTTCAAAGTTATAATAATCTTGTTCTACTTCATAGCCATCAACAATTTCGTAACCTAGACCTAAGAATAAATCTTCAATTTCTTCAACTGTTCGTGTTAAAGGATGTTTAGAACCTATACTAATTTGTCGACTTGGCAATGTTACATCGATTGTTTCTTCTGCTAATTGTTGATTTAATTTTTCATTTATTAACAATTCTTGCTTCTCATCTAATTCTTTTTGAATTGTTTGACGTAATTCATTTACTTTTTGACCATATGCTGGCTTTTCTTCATTAGGTAAATCTTTCATATTTTTCATTAATCCACTTACTGAGCCTTTTTTACCTAAGTATTTAACTTTAACATCTTGTAATTCGCGTTCATTTTGAGCTTCATTAATATCAACAAGTGCTTGTTGTTTTAATTCTGCCATTGAATCGTTTTGAGTCATTGACTTACACCTCTCACATTATATTCACTATTTATTGTTAACATTTTTTCATAAAAAAAGACTTCCATCCCAAAACTGGGACGAAAGTCTTTCCGTGGTACCACCCAAATTTATGCATATGCATACACTTGTAATCGTTGGTAACGAAGACGTACTCCGACCTAAATTTCTTTAAGTAACCAAAAAGATGAAAGAAACTAATACATGTTGGAGTAAATTGCAGTCACGTTTACTCTCCCTGTACAACACTTTATATCAGTTAAGGTCTTTTTATCGGTTATATTTTCAATTTTTATAACTTAAGTTATTAATTTACATTGATTATTGTGTACATCTAAGTATAGCCGATTTTATTTCTCAAGGTCAACCTTTCAAATGATAAAGTAAAATACTTCCAGCAATAGCTACATTTAAGCTTTCCGCCTTGCCGTAAATTGGTATTGTTAAATTTTGTGATGTTTCATTTAATAATGCATTGTTCACACCTTCACCTTCATTACCTAGTAATAAGGCAAATATATCTTGAGATGCTACCTCCTTATATGGTTGCGCATTCTCAAGCGCAGTACCATAAACTGGTCCATTAAAATCAGCGATAAATGTTTTCAAATCTGCGTTAATAACCGGAATATGAAATACACTACCTTGACTTGCTCGTAAAACCTTGTCTTGATATGGATCGGCTGTACCTTTTTCCATTACAATCAAATCTATTCCCGCTGCATCAGAAGTACGAATTAATGTGCCTAGATTACCCGGATCTTGAATGCGATCGATTAATAATACTTGTTTGGCTTGCGTAACATCATATTTAGGCTTTTCAATTACAGCAAAAAAACCTTGAGGTGTTATCGTACCTGATAACGATTCTGCAACTTTCATATTAATTTCAAATGTCTCTTCAGCATAATCCTTAAGCGCTTCATCTGTTCTATTTGGTTCAATTACAAATAGTTGCTTAATGACAATGCCGCTTTGGTAAGCTTCTTCGATTAAATGAATACCTTCAATCAATGCTTGTCCAGTTTTATCACGATCTCGCTTTTTCTTTAATTTATTCGCATTTTTTATCTTACTGTTTTGTGCTGACGTAATTTGTTCCATATAGTTCTCCATTTTATAGTAGCTATTATTGATGGTGTTTACTAATTTATATTAACATAACTAAATCGATCATAATGGAAACTTAAACATTATATGTATAACCATTTTTATCGTCGATTATTATAAAATTTGATTATTGATAAAAAAAGAAGCATCGAACAAAATTAAATTGTCCATGCTTCACTAAAATCATTAAGTCGATTATTTAGAAACGACTTCTTCACCGTTGTATGAACCACAGTTTTTACATACGCGGTGAGATAATTTGTATTCGCCACAG
>ERZ1023420.224-NODE-224-length-19881-cov-32.273076_pt1 | contig 19881 bp, 19 predicted proteins | sample MGYA00380512_ERZ1023420 | MGnify/ENA primary metagenome ERZ1023420 (study PRJEB33173, sample SAMEA4830390) | metagenome | study: EMG produced TPA metagenomics assembly of the PRJEB25223 data set... | reverse complement strand
GTAAGATAAAATGAATATTCATACTTTTTCCTTCCATTTATTATTAATTATCCTTGATAGGAGACTGGCTAGTATGAGTGGTAATACGATAACTCCTCCAGTGCCTGTAAAACCAACAACCAAGGCCATTCCTGTTAGGGGGGCATTCAAAGTTGTTCCTAAAAATATAGTTGCTCCTAAAAGCATTCCTAAATTCGGACTTAGGGAAAGGCCAAAATTTCCAAAAAGCTCCGTTATCAGATAACCCGCACCTACGCCTAATGCAAACGATGGCGTCAGAGTTCCACCATAGGCACCACTTCTTAAAAGTAGACAGACCAATAGGCATTTGATGATGAGAACGACAGGAAGATATGCTGAAGAGTTCCCAGAAAAAAGCCATTGGGCTAAAACCTGTCCATTTCCCATAAAAATAGGGAGGTATGCTGACAGTCCACCTAGAATCATAAAGGCAAAGGGCAAAGTCCAAAGTATTTTTTTGTCTGTAATACGATATCCACTGGCCTTTTTCGTCAAATAACCAAACATCATAGCAAGTGGTGTTACAAATACTGTCAAGATGATTGCCTGCATGAAACTGGAAGAATCAATAGCCACTTTATCGACTAAATATAGAGCCTGTCCACCAACAATTGGTCTGGCACAATAAGCAGACACATAAGTAGTCACAAGAATAATGACGATATTCTTTAGCTTCCAACTAACTCCTAATGTTTCCAAAACAAACAAAGCGCTGGCAAAGGGCACCTGGTAAACAGAGGCTAAGCCTGCTCCAGCACCACCAGCAATTAATAATTGTCTATCGGAAATGTCTAAGCGTAATCCCTTAGAAAGACTACCACCGAAGAGAGCACCTAATTCTCGAGGTGCTCCTTCTTTGCCAATTGAGGCCCCGGCAGCAACGATTGCCACCTGGACTAACGCATGTAGAGACTGGCCTAGAAAGTTTGGACTCCTTTTACCAACAAGTTGCTTAGCTTTGCTAATGGAAAGTAAGGAGACCCGTCGTTGAAGAAAATACCAAAATAAACTAGCTAGGACCCCAACCACAAGCAATACTAAAAATCTTCGAAATGCACTCACTGATTGAAACTGTAACAAGAGATTGCCTTTATCTTTACCAAACGAAAGAACTTGTATAAATTCTAAAAGATAGTGACAAAAAATTCCAACAAGGCCTGAAGCGATACCAGTTCCAAAAACAGCCAAACTTAGCTTAAGAGATTTTGGTAACAACCTTAAACGTTTTATTTCCCGAAAAATCATGTTTTAAAGTTCAGCCAAAATAGCTTTCAGCAAGCCTTTGAAATCCCCTTTAACACGTTCTGTCACTTCCACCACTTCTTCGTGACTAAGTTCTTCTTGGAAACCAGCCGCAAAGTTGGTAATACATGAAATACCCAGAACTTTCAAACCAGAATGCGCTGCGACAATAACTTCAGGAACAGTTGACATACCAACCGCATCTGCACCCAATGTCTTAAAGGCACGAATTTCAGCAGGTGTTTCATAGGTAGGTCCTGTTGCCCCAATATAAACCCCTTCTTCCAACTTGATACCAAGTTTATCAGCCACTTTGTGGGCGATTTCACGGTATTCTGGAGTATATGCCTTGGACATATCTGGGAAACGTGGGCCAAACTCATCCAAGTTTTCCCCAATCAAAGGGTTTTGACCCGTCATATTGATGTGGTCTGTGATAGCCATGAGAGTACCAGGACCAAAGCCAATACCACCAGCCGCATTCGTTACGAGTACCCCTTCACAACCGAGAGCTTTCATCACACGTACAGGGAAAGTGACTACTTCAAGCGGATTTCCTTCATAAAAATGGAAACGTCCTTGAAGAGCCAAAACCTTACGTCCAGCCAAAGTACCATACACAAGTTTACCAGCATGACCAACAACTGTTGATTGTCCCCAGTTTGGAATGTCCGCATAATCAATGATAATTGCATCTTCAACTTCTTCAGCCAACTCGCCAAGTCCAGAACCTAAAATCAAACCAAATTCAGGCTTTTCAATTCCTTTACTTTCCAAAAAGGCTTGCGTAACTCTAATTTTTTCAAGTAGCGACATCTTATTTCTCCCTCAATATTATTTCATTCTTAAAAAGTGACCAATTTTTGAAAAAGTTCTTGCATTTCGAATGGTGATATATGGATAGAAAGGTGTTTTCAATAACTTCTTATGATAAGCCGTTTGGCTATAACTTGATTTATCATACTTTCCCCAGTAGACACCAAGTTGACCAAGATGAAGAATTTCATCTTTCAACTCTAAAGAGTTAATGATTTTCTTCATTTCGTTCTTATCAAGACTTTCAGTATATAAGAGGACGTCTTTTCTATAGAAATCATCTTCCCACCACTTAGGTAAAGACACCACTTCATTTTGGTAATCTTCTAGAGTAAAAAGAGAAAACACCTTAATAAATGGATAAGCCTTATTTAGAAATCTCTCTAAAACTAAGAGGAGTTCTTCTTTCATCAAGGAAGAATCAAAGAAAAGATTTCCACTATTTATATAGGAAGAAACATTTGACATACCGAGTTCTTCTAACTCTCGACAAAATTCTTCCATGACTACCTTATTACGACCTCCGACATTTATCCCACGAACCAGAAATGCATAACGTTTCATTTTAGACAAGTTTATCCAAGAAACTTTCACCAATCATGGCTTTATCGACACCGAAGTTTTCAGCAACAGTTGCTGAGATATCAGAGAAATGCCCCACTGGAATGAGTCCATTTCCTTTAAATGAAGGACTGTAAGCCAAGAAAGGAATATATTCACGTGTATGGTCAGTACCAGCGTAAGTTGGATCATTTCCGTGGTCAGCTGTAATCATCAAGAGGTCATCTTCACGCATTGCTGCGATGATTTCTGGCAAGCGTTCATCAAATTCGTGCAAACAATCACGGTAACCATGTGGGTCACGGCGATGTCCATAGAGAGCATCGAAGTCCACCAAGTTTGTGAATGAGAAACCATGTTTGAAGTCTTCAGAGGTCATAGCCTTAATCAAATTATCAATACCATGACTGTTTGATTTGTTGTGGCCCATATCGTGATTAATACCAGCTCCGTTGAAGATATCGTTAATCTTACCAACAGCATAAGTATCAATTCCAGCTTCATTCAATTTATCCAAAACAGTTGGCGCAAATGGTGAAACAGCCAAGTCACGACGGTTAGACGTACGAGTGAAGTTCCCAGGCTCGCCGACGTAAGGACGTGCAATGATGCGACCAAGAAGAGCTGGACGTTCCAAAGTGATAGAACGAGCATATTCACAAATACGGTAGAGTTCATCCAAAGGAATAATGTCTTCGTGTGCCGCAATTTGAAGAACTGGGTCAGCTGAAGTGTAAATAATCAATTCACCAGTTTCCATTTGACGTGGTCCAAAGTCTTCAATAACAGCTGTACCTGAATAAGGTTTATTAGCTTCTCGAATGACTTTGCGACCTGAAAACTCTTCAATTTTAGTAATAATCTCTTCTGGGAATCCGTTCCAGAAGGTATCAAAAGGTTCAGTAATATTGAGACCCATGATTTCCCAGTGGCCAGTCATAGTATCTTTACCAAGAGACACTTCCTGCAATTTTGTTGCATAACCAGTTGGATTATTTTCAGCTGGTACGGTCTTCAAAGGCACTTCACGTGGAATGTTCCCAAGACCAATTTTGGCCATGTTTGGCACATTCAAACCAACAGTCTTCGAGATATGGCCAAGTGTATCAGAAGCACCATCTGGTACACCAGCATTGACAAAGTCGTTTGCATCAGGTGCTGCCCCAATTCCTACAGAATCAAGAACAACTAAATGCATTCGATTAAATTTAGACATAATAACACCACAAAGAGCTGAAATCTTTTTAAGATTTTCTCTTTACCTTTTCTTTTATTTTTATATTTTCGTAAACAATAGATTGCGTTATTCAGTTAATGAAGAAACTCAGATGGGACTAAGCCTTTACTTCAACGATCTTAACACCGTCTTTTCCTGCAACAATAACCTTGTTAACCATTCCATTGAAGAGTCCATGTTCAACAACACCTGTCATGGCTTTAAGTTCCTCACCAAGTGCCACTGGATTTTCAATTTTACCTAAATCTAGATCAATGATATAGTTCTTCATATCAGTGACAAAGCGATCGCCTTCTTCCGTTAATCGGAATGATGGTTTATAGCCCTTAGACTCAAAGACGCGATACAATCGATCAGCGCCATATTGAACAACCTCAACCGGTAGTTTAAAGGCACCGAGTTGATCAACCATTTTAGACTCATCGACAACCCAGATGTATTCTTTGGTAGGTGTGGCAACAATTTTTTCCATCAAGAGGGCGCCACCACCACCCTTAATACCATTAAGTTGAGGATCCACTTCATCAGCGCCATCTACAGTAACATCGATACTGTCAATATCATCAACTGCCTTCAATGGAATCCCTAAGCCTTCTGCTTGTTTTGTTGTTTGACTTGATGTCGTTACACCGACAACATTGAGTCCCTCTTCCTTAATACGACGACCAATTTCTTCCACAAAAAAGTAAGCCGTTGACCCTGTTCCTAGTCCGACAACCATACCATCTTTAACAAATTTGGCAGCGGTTACACCGGCGGTTTTCTTCAGTTCTTCCATGATCGACTCCTCTCATCTTTCTATAATAGTCATTCTACTCATTATACCATTTTTCCTTTATATTTTAAAATGATTTAAGAGGGATGATTTTTATAAAGGTGACAAAAAACTAGACTCTAGCTAGAGTCTAGTTTTTATGGAGTAGTCAATTATTAGTACCACTTAGTCTTCTTTATGACGTTTGAAGAATCCGATAAAGGCTGCAAAAATCATTGAAAGAAGTCCAAGGAAGCCAGCATTACTTGTATGTTCACCAGTTTGTGGCAACTCAGGTTGCGCAACTACAGGTACCTCAGTATCAGGCGTTGGTGTAGTTGGTGGTGTCACAGGTTTTTGAGGTGTTGGTGGTGTTGGTGGAACCACATGAGACACTCTCTCAACAACATAGTTTTTGTGCCATACAACTGTTGGTTTTTCAGGAGTTTTTGGTTCTACTGGTTTTGCAGGAACTTCAACTACTTTTGGTGTTGGTGGCGTTGGTGCTACAGGACCAGTTGGTGGTGTTGGTTCAACCGGTTTAGCAGGAACTTCAACCACTTTTGGTGTTGGTGGTGTTGGCACTACTGGACCTGTTGGTGGTGTTGGTTCTTGCGGTTTACCAGGAACTTCTACTACCTCTGGAGTCGGTGGTGTTGGTGCCACTGGTTCTTTTGGAGGTGTTGGTGGTGTAGGTTCTTGTGGATTGATACCAACCGTTTTCATCAACGGTTTAGTTGGAGCTGTCGGTGGTGTTGGTGCCTTAGGCTCTTCAGGTTTTTCACCAGGATTCTTAGGCAAACCTAGGTTCGAATTAATTGCAAACCAGTAGACCGTTGGAGCACCATCAGCATTGGCACCGTCAGCTGTAAATACCAAGTGACCATTCGTCATCTTGATACCAGCTCCTCCATAATAGAGGTAAGGGGAGTCTTCATTGTCCCAACCAGTTAAGTCTGAGGTTGTTTCACCATTATAGACAGAACCATGGTCAATGTATTGGTTATCATTGACTGAAGTAACTTCTTTTGTAGCTGCATCATAAGTAACTGATGATTTTGGAATAGCGATGAATTGATTATCACCAATATTAACGTATTCTTGGTGACGTGTTGATTGGTATTTTTTCTTAGGTGTGAAAGTAATCAAACCAGTTTCAGCAGAAACGCTGTATGTACCGATAACATCGTCCTTATCACCAAAAGTATAGTCTTGGTTACCAAGAGCATGACCGTTTCCACTACCTGAGGCATTAAGTGTTGTTACATCAGATGGAATTTCACGTGACACGAACCACTCTGAACCATTCCAATCAGTGATTGGAACAACTACTTTAAGTGGATTGTCGGCTGAAATGTTAACAGTAGCGCCACCAAAGTCAGCATATCCTGATTTCGTAACAACTTCACCATTTTGAATAGCCAGTGTAGAACCATCCGTATAAGGATTGTAAGTTCCACGAACCGAGTTGCCGTTAACATCTTTAGCTTCGACCGTAATTGGACGTGGACGTTCAGATGTTTCAACGTAAGCAGCACCATTCCAATGGTTAAGTGAGTTAAGCGCTACAACAGCATTATGCTCATTAAGATTAAACATCTTGCCATCTTTATCGTAGAACTCTACATCTACAGCAACCTTAACTGGTTTATCTTGATCAGTTGAAGCTCCTACAGTCATTGTAACTGTTGGATCTTTACTGATTTTAGCAATTCCCTTTCCATCATTAGACGGAAGACTAACAATTTCATAACGATAAACAACACGTTTAATTGGAGATGCTTCGTTTTTAACCAACATGCTAGATTGGTTCAAGCCATCATAAGTCACAACAAATTTGTCGCCTTCTTTAACTTGAATCCATTCGTCTTCTGTGTTTGTCCAAGGACTATCTGTCACAATATCAGATGCTTGTAACTTATTAGAATCATATTGGAAAACATTACTTGTATTAAGGCGTTCTTGAGCAGCTTTAGTCAAGTAGTTGCTAACACCTTCAAGTTTATGAGTTGCTTCTGTTTCACGGTGGAATGTCAACTCTTGAACAACTTCTGCATCTTTGAGATTACGATAAACAGGATCTTCCATGTACTTATCGTAAGCGACTTTAGCCTCTTGGTATTGTTTAAGAGCCGTTTGATAGACTGTTAGTTTATTTTGATAATCAAGATATTCCTGATCATATTTTGCTTTTTGCTCATTGTAAACAACCAAAGCTGCTTCATATTTAGCTTTTGCATCTGCATTATATTTTTCGATGGCTTTTTTTGTTTCAAGATCTACTTCATAAGCTGCTTTTTTAGTTTTATAAAGTTCGATATTCTTGTCATAAGCTGCTTTTTCAACATCATATTTAGCTTTGGCTTCTTTGTAAGCAGCAAGTTCATTTTGATACTTAGCCTCTGCTTCAGCATTACGTTTTTCAGTAACTACTTTTTCTGTTACTTTTTTATCATAATTTGCTTTTTCAGCATTATATTTGGCTTTATCACTATTATATTGTGCAAGTGCAGCTTCATAGTCAGCTTTGGCTTGGTTGTATGTTGCCAATTCTGCTTGGTATTTAGCGGCTGAAAGTGCATTTTCTTTATCAGCAGCTTCTTTTTCAGCTACCTTTGCATCATAGGTAACTTTTTTAGTCTTGTACTCTGAAAGTGCTGAGTCATAAGCTTGCTTAGCAATTTGATATTGTTCCTGAGCTTTGTCATAAGCAGCTTTTTCAGTATTATATTTTTCTTGAGCTTCGGTGTTTGATTTTTCAGCAAGAGCTTTCTCCGTTAATTTAGCATCGTAGTTAGCTTTTGCTTTATCATAATCAGCTTTATCTGATTTGTATTGCTCCTTAGCCGCCTTGTAATCAGAAACGACTGAGTTAATTTTCTCTGCTTGTGCTTTGTTATCTGCAGCAGCTGCTTCAACGGCATCTTTGGCTTGAGCAGTTTCTTCCTTGACCTCAATACCTTCGTTTGTTGCAACTGTTTTTGCAGTTTCTAAGCTTGTATTTGTTACTTCACTCGTTGTAACAGTTGTATTACCTTCTTCAGTTACATTTACAACCTTCTTATCAGTTGAATCTGCTACTGTAGCAGTACTTTCTTCAACTGCATCGGTTGCCTTAACTGCTGGTGTTGAAGAATCTGTCGTTGTTGCCACTTCATCGGCACTAGCGTTTGAAGCACCTACTGCAATTACAGCAGTCCCCAAAAGAACAGAAGCCGCACCAAGGCTAGACTTTCTGAGTGAATAACGTTGTAATTCCTTTTTCCCCATTTAAATTACTTCCTTCTATATATTTAGTTATGTTCATATTCTAACAAAAGCAAGAAGCATGTCAATTTGAGTTATCTCATAAAAACAGGAAGGATTTCAAATTCTATTAAATTCTTAAATTAGAGTAATTTTTAACTTTAAATCCAAGCGTGTCCTCTTAGCCCAGATTTAAAGGAATTTACATCTTTGTATACTGATTTAATTTTTTAATAGCAGGGTCTTGTTACTTTAATGTTTTTTTATTGAAAAGATTATGAAAAACTTGTAATCTCAAACCTACAAAGCTTTTTTAAGTGGCAATAAAAAAGAATAGACTGTTTTGCCTTAGCAAAGCAACCTATTCTTTGTCATTTATAGTATTAGTGTTTACGTTTGTAAGATGTGAAGAGTCCTGCAAGGGCAACTGAAAGTATGCCAATTCCTGCTACAGATGTTAATTTCTGATTCTTATCACCTGTTTCAGGTAATGTTTTATCATGCACACCTTGAGTGCCTTGATTTGTAACAAGAGTAGAGGTCGAAGTGACATTTGGTACTACAGGTGTTCTCGGAGTTTTCGGCTTTTGAGGAGTTGGTGGTGTTGTTTTTTCTGGACGGCTTACTCGCTCAAGAAGATAGTTCTTATGCCATTTTACTTTAGGAGCTACAAGCTCTTTAGGTGATACAGGTTTATTAGGTATCTTTACCACAACCATGGTTGGTGGGGTTGGAGCTTTAGGTTCTGTTGGTGGCGTTGGTTTCGTTGGCTCACCAGGAACCTCTACTACCACTGGTGTAGGGGGCGTTGGTGCTTTAGGTGCAACTGGTGACGTAACCTTCCCTGGTTCTGCTGGTACTTCAACCAAAGCTGGAGTTGGTGGAGTTGGCGCCTTTGGCTCTGTCGGAGCCTTAGGTTCCTCAGCATCAACTGTTACTACAGTGTAGCTTGGTTCTCTTGGTGCTATAGGAGCTGTCGGAGGCGTTGGTTCTGTTGGTTTTGCAGGAAGCTGTCCGACTGTAATTGTCGGTGGTGTCGGTGCCTTTGGTTCTTGTGGTTTTGTAGGTTCTTTTGGTTCTTCACCAGGTTTTTTAGGCAAACCTACATTTGAATTGATAGCAAACCAATATACCGATGGCTGACCAACAGCATTAGCCCCTTGCGCTGTAAATACAAGATGTCCATCTAACATCTTAAGTCCTGCACCACCATAGTAGAGATATGGAGATTCTGGATTATCCCATCCTTCAAGAACTGGTGATGATTCTCCATTAAAAGCTGAACCATGTTCAATATATTGATTGTCTTTTAAGGATTTTACCTCTTTGGTAGTCGCATCATAAGAAACACTTGAATTTGGAATCGCTATATACTTATTATTGCCGATACTCACGGATTCGATGTGTTCCAAATTTTCAAACTTTTTCTTTGGTGTAAAGGTAATATCTCCTGTTATAGGATTAATGGTGTACATACCAATAACATCATCTTTACCATCGAATAGGTAGTTATCTGTTCCGATAGAATGACCTTCTCCAGCACCTGATGCATTGACAGAGGTCGCATCAATAACAGTTTCTTCACTAACTGCAAATTCACTACCATTCCATGTTGCTTTTTGAGCCACAATCTTCATTGGATTTTCAGCAGAGATGGTAACCTTAGCAGATCCAAAGTCAGGAGTTCCAGTTTTAACGATAACCGCATTATTTTCAATACTCATGGAAGAACCATCGGCATACGGATTCCAAGTTCCTCGAACCGTATTGCCATTTTGATCCTTAGCTTCTACCTTAAGAGCACGAGGTTTATCGCTACTATCAACGTAAGAAGCACCTGTCCAGTGGTTTAGGGAATTAAGAGCAACAATGGCATTTTTTTGGCTCAAATCAAATCTTTTGCCGTTGCCATCATAAAATTCAATATCAACAGCAACTTTAATCGGTTTATTTTGATCGGATGACGCTCCAACAGTAAGAGTTACCGTTGGGTCACTATTAACTGCTGCAATTCCCTTGCCATCGTTTGATGGAAGGCTCAAAATTTCGTAACGGTATATAACACGCTTAATAGGATGCATGTTTGAATCTTCACGCATACTTGATTTATTCAAATTATCATAGGTCACAACAAATTTGTCACCTTCTTTAATTTGAATATACTCAGTTTCATTATTAGCCCATGGACTTGTTGTTACAATATCAGAAGCTGTCAATTTGTTTGAATCATACTGATGAACATTACTTGTATTTAGACGAGCTTGAGCTTCACGAGTAAGATAGGCATTGATACCAGTGATCGTATGAATGGCTCCAGCTTCACGTTGGAAGGTCAAATCCTGAACAGTTTCGACATCCTTCAATTCTTGGAAACCATTATCATTCATATACTTATCATAAGCTGCTTTAGCTTCTTTATATTGAGCTAAGGCCACTTGATATTCAGCATATTTGGTTTGATATGTGGCAAAATCTTTAGCATATTGCTCTAATTCAGCATTGTATTTTGCAAGGTCTGTTTCATATTTAGCTTTAGCAGTATCTTCCTCAGCTTTTGTGGTGAGTAATTTATCATAAGCTGCCTTGTCTTTATCATACTGAGCTTGCTTGGTCTGATATTCTTTTAAATCGGTTTCGTATTGAGCCTTAGCAACATTATATGTGGCCATTTCTGCATCATACTTAGCTTTAGCTTCTGCATTAGACTTTTCTACTGCCGCTTTTTCAGCTACTTTAGCATCGTAGGCCACTTTAGCAGTCTTATAGGCAGCTAGGTCGTTTTGGTATTTTTCATAAGCAACATTATAAGTAGCTAATTCTTTTTCATACTGTTCTTGGGCAGCCTTGTTTTCAATTTCTGTAAGAACTTTTTCGGCTACTTTAGCATCATAGGCTTTCTTCTCAGCATCATATTTTGCTTTATCTTTCGTATACTGAGCCATAGCCGCTTCATAATTCTTCTTGGCTGTTTCATAAACTGCCAACTGTACCTTGTAATCAGCTTCTGACTTAGCATTAGCTGCATCAGTTGCTGCTTTTTCGGCTACTTTAGAATCATAGGTCAATTTTTGAGTATGATACTCTTCCAATGCTGCATCATAGGCTTTTTTATCAGCTTGATATTTAGCTAATTCTTTTTCATAAGCAGCTTGGTCAGTATCAAACTGCGCTTTAGAAGCAGCGTTTACCTTATCAGCAGCTGCTTTTTCAACCACTTTAGCATCGTACTCAGTCTTGGCTTTATCATACTCAGCTAATTCTTTTTTGTGCTCTTCTTTTGCCTTTTGATAATCCGATACAACAGAGTTAATCTCCTTAGCTTGGGCTTGATTATCCGCAATAGCACCCTCTAAAGATGTATGTGTTTGAGGTGCAGTCTCTTCAACTTTTACCCCTTCTTTTACAGCAGAAGCCTTTGCATCTTCAAGGCTATCACTTGTGACAACACTCATTGTTTCAGTAGTATTGCCTACTTCTTTGACAGAAACAACTTGCTTTTCTGAATGGTCAACAGTTGCTGTCGCATCTGTTGTAGTATCGGCAAGTACTGATGCACTCAAGGGTGTGTCAGTGGCTGCTGAGGTTGAAACCTCATCGGCATGCGCTCCAGTAGTCCCCATCGCTAAAATAGTTGTACCCAAAAGAACAGAAGCAGCCCCAAAGCTATACTTCCTGATTGAAAAACGTTGTGAATCTTTTCTTCCCATATCACAAATTTCCTTCTAATTTTTTCTTAACACCTAAAGTCTATCACTTTTAAACTTTCTGTCAATAATTTTAACCTCATATTTTTAAAAAAATTATAATTATTTTTATTTACTGTAAAAACGTTTACAATCTTTTGTTTTATAGGAAAAATAGTTTACAAAGTTTGTTTCTCTCTTCATGAATTGTCAAGACATTTCTTAAAATTCTTAATTAATATTAACTTATTTGACTACTGTCCATTATTAATAACTTCATTTTAAACACGAAAAAAGCCCTAAAGGGCTTAGAATTCTCTTGCACACATGAATCTGTTCCACAATCATTTGTAGACTAAATGTTCAATCAAGACCAGACAACAATGGTTACTTGTTTAAAATGTCTTTAACCAAGGCTTTTAAATCTGGAACCACTTCTTCCATAAACCATGGATTTTTCGCTTGCCAGATATTATTTCGAGGAGATGGATGTACTAATGGAAGATAGTCTGGAAGATAGTCTTTATAATGCTTCACCGTATCAGTTAACTTAGCGGATGATTTTTGGTGTAAATAATAACGCTGAGCATAGTTTCCCACTAAAATGGTCAATTGAATATTTGGAGCTAAGGCCAATACTCTCTTGTGCCATTTGTCCGCAAATCCTTTACGAGGTGGTAAATCACCAGATTTACCGTGACCAGGAAAATAAAAATCCATTGGGACGATGGCAAACATACCCGATTCATAGAATTCTTCACGTGAAACTCCCATCCAATCTCTGAGATTATCTCCACTGGGATCATTCCAATAAAGTCCTGACTCTTGTGCACGAATACCAGGAGCTTGTCCGACGATATTAATCCGTGCCGTTTTTGGAATGGTAAACAAGGGTTTTATACCTTGTTCCGTATAAACTTTATTTTGTTCATCAGCCATAATGGCTTTTGTCAATTCTTCAAGTGTTTCCATAATGTCCTCCAAAAAAAGAGACAACCTGCCTCTTCTTCTTATTTGATTAACTCATAGATAGCTTCTGCATAAATGGCAGCAGCACGGTACAAGTCCTCAACTTCAGTAAATTCATTGGCTTGGTGCATCGTGTTGACATAACCTGGGAACATAGCTCCATAGGCAACGCCACGTTTAAGGAGACGTCCAAAAGTTCCACCACCAATGATTTGTTCTTCACCTTTAAGTCCTGTGTGTTTCTCGTAAACCGAAAGAAGTGTTTGAACCATAGGGTCACTCACTGGTACATAGTGAGGGACATGTCCGTGTTCTGAAAGAGTGACCTCCTTAGGACCTTCAAGTTTTTCAAGGCCGGCCTTAATACCGTCTACATCAACACCTTGAGGGTAGCGGAAATTCAAAGCGATTGTATTATCTTCTGATTCCTTATTGAAATGAAACACCCCAGCATTCATGGTTAATTCACCCATCTTAGGATCTGTGTAAGCAAGACCTACTTTTTCACCAAAGAAATCTTTATGCAATGTTTCAGCAATGACGTTCAAATAGGCTTCAGCATTCCCTTGGAAATCAAATTGGCTGAGGAAGAGGGCTAGATAGGTTGCACCATTAATACCTTTTTGAGGCATCATACCGTGAACTGATTTACCATGAATAGTTACATGGAAGGCCCCAGCTTCTTCAGTCACCTGACCAGTTACTCCCTGATCAGTCGCAAAGTTAGCTAACTTAGCCTCAAGTTCTTGCAAAGTGATAGGTCCAGTAAAATCAGCACTAGCAGATTCAGGAACCATATTTTCACGTAAGCCACCATTGAAGCTTACAAGACTAAATGCACCATCGTTTTGACCTTCAAAATGAAGATAGCCAGTGATATTTCCCTTTTCTCCATTAATAATTGGAAATTCAGCATCAGGAGAAAAACCAAAATCAGGATCTTTTAAACCATTGTGCGCAAAATAATAGGCCATATCATCCCAACCAGATTCTTCATCTGTACCAACGATGAAACGAACACGCTTAGATACTGGAAGATTGAGCTCTTTAATAATTTTCAAAGCATAATAACAAGCCATTGTTGGACCCTTATCATCTGATGAGCCACGAGCATAAAGTTTACCATCTTTGATTACAGGTTCATAAGGGTCTGTATCCCAACCACTCCCAGCTGGAACCACATCCAAGTGTGCAAAAATACCCAAAACTTCATCGCCTTGACCAAATTCAAAGTCACCAGCATAATTATCAATATTACGCGTCTTATAGCCGTCACGTTTAGCTAAAGCAAGAAAATGTTCCAAAGCTTTTACTGGACCGGGGCCAAATGGGTGCTGTTCATCAACCTTACTGTCATCACGTTCTGAATTAATGCGTAACAAACCAAAAAGGTCCTCCATTAAATCATCTTTACGTTTATCAACTTCGGCACGAAAATCTATTGTCATAATTTGCTCCTTACTGTCTCTAATTAGCACTATTTTACCATTTTTAGTAAGAGTTTTCATCCCCTGAGAATAGATCACATTAAAAAAGCAAACTGTTTTCTAACATCACAAGTCCCTACCAATTTCGAAAACGTTATAGTCTAACCTTGAGATAATATCATTTCAAGAATTTCCAAAAACTTTAGAATATTCTCTTAATTAATGCTATAATAGGACTATCAAAACTAAGGAGATGCATTATGCCATTTGTAAAAATTGATCTCTTTGAAGGTCGTACTCAAGAACAAAAAGTCGAGCTTGCTCGTGAAGTTACCGAAGTTGTATCACGTATCGCAAAAGCTCCTAAAGAAGCTATTCACGTTTTCATTAACGATATGCCTGAAGGGACTTACTACCCACACGGCGAAATGAAAAAGAAAAACTAATCATTATTAGCAGTCAGATTCGTGGCTGCTTTTATTATTTAAAAAACTGGAGATGGACTCCAGCTTTCTTCTCAGAAAATAATTTGCAATGCCTTATTTTAGAATAGTTTCCATTTCTGTATATCTCGGTCTCATACCTAAACGCTCGTAAAACCGTAGAGCACCCGCATTATCATTCCATACATGAAGTATTACATTGTAACATCCTTGCTCCTTAGCATAGTCCAAAGCAAATTGATAAAGCTTCTCACCTATTTTTTGACCTCGAGCTCCCTTCTCAACGCATAAATCATCAATAAATAGAGATTTATGTGCCTTCTGAGGCCCATCATTTTCAGAAATATCTTGAATTACCATAAAAATGTGGCCCAAGATACAACCATTTTCATCTTCGTAAACAAAAATAGGCCTATTTAAATCATTAATCACTGCTTCTAACTCTGCATCAGTAAATTTACTACCTTCTGACTTAAAAATATCAGGACGCACCTGATGATGAACAATAAGAATCTGCCCCAAAAGCTCCTGTAATCTTGGAATATCTTCCTCTTTAGCTAAACGAATCATCATAATCTCCATAAAAAAAGATGGGACAAACCCATCTTAATTCTTATTTACCAAGTTTTGCTTTAGCTGCATCTGCAAGAGCTGTGAAAGCTGCTGCATCGTTAACTGCCAAATCAGCAAGCATTTTACGGTTAACTTCGATTTCAGCCAATTTCAAACCATGCATCAATTGTGAGTATGAAAGTCCGTTCAAACGAGCTGCCGCATTGATACGAGTGATCCAAAGTTTACGGAAATCACGTTTCTTTTGACGACGGTCACGGTATGCATAGTAGTAAGAGTTCATTACTTGTTCTTTTGCAGTACGGAACAAGATGTGTTTTGCACCATAGTAACCTTTAGCAAGTTTCAATACACGTTTACGACGTTTGCGTGATACAACGCCACCTTTAACACGAGCCATTTATATATTCCTCCGAATTAGTTCTAGTTTAGTTAAATTGTAATGCTTGTAGCGAATTAACGCATTTGTGAAAGCATTGACTTGATACGTTTAAAGTCACCTGAATGTACCAATGATGCTTTACGAAGGTGACGACGTTGTTTTTTAGTTTTACCGTGGAAACGGTGAGATGTGAAAGCACGGAAGCGTTTCAATCCACCTGAACCTGTACGTTTGAAACGTTTAGCTGATGCGCGGTGTGTTTTTTGTTTTGGCATTTTAAAATTCTCCTCTTAAAATAGTGTTAGTTTGACAATTATTTTTTGTCAGGAATTGGTGCAAGTTGCATGAACATTTGTCGTCCATCCATCTTAGCTCTTTGCTCAATAATCGAAATATCTTGCGTTTTTTCAGCAAATTCCGCCAAGACCTTAGCTCCGATTTCTTTGTGAGTAATCATACGTCCTTTGAAACGGATAGAAACTTTAACCTTATTTCCTTTTTCAAGGAATTTACGACCATTACGAAGTTTTGTTTCGAAGTCCCCTTTATCGATAACTGGGCTCAAACGAACTTCCTTAACGGTAACAACGCTTTGTTTCTTACGTTGTTCTTTTTGTTTCTTTTGATACTCAAATTTGAACTTACCGTAGTCCATAATCTTCGCAACAGGTGGCGTAGCTTGTGGTTGGATAAGAACCAAGTCAACATTTGCATCATCTGCAATAGCTTGCGCTTCTGACAATGGTTTAATTCCCAATTGTTCACCATCAAGACCAACAAGACGAACTTCACGGACGCGAATTTCATCATTAATGAATAGATCTTTCTTAGCTATGATCTTCACCTCTTTATTTTTTTAGAGAAAAACAAAGCGGACTTGATAAACAAGCCCGCACACATTATATCCTATAATTGGATTTGACATGTTGGGCCAGACAACCTAAGTCGCAAGGCGAGAAGTTCTCACTTCTGCTTTTCTCATTGTTACTAGTATAACAATTGAACTATCCCTTGTCAATAATTTTCTTCGCTTTTTCTTGAATAAATTCCACAACGCCATCAATTGACACTCCTGTGGTATCAAAAGTAATAGCATCTTCAGCCGGTTTCAAAGGTGAAACCTTACGGTGGCTATCTTTATAGTCACGTTCAGCAATTTCTTTCTTAAGTGTCTCAAGATCAACCGGAATACCTTTTTCAATATTTTCCTTATAACGACGTTCTGCACGTTCATCGACAGAAGCAATCAAGAAAATCTTAAGTTCAGCATCTGGTAGTACAACTGTACCAATATCTCGACCATCCATGATAATGGCCCCTTCCTCAGCAATACGTTGTTGCTGAGAAACAAGCTCTTTACGCACTTCAGGAATGGCAGCAACCCAAGAAACGTTGTTAGTCACTTGGTTATCACGAATAGGATGAGTAACATCAACATCGCCAACATAAACTTGCTGGCTACCATCTGCTGCTTTCCCAAATGAAACGGGATGTTGAGAGAGTTGCTCTAAAATTTCTGGGACATTATCTTCAGTCAAACCATTTTGCAACGCTAGATAGGTTGCAGAACGGTACATAGCTCCTGTGTCGAGATAAGTATAGCCAAGATTTTTTGCAATAATCTTGGCTACAGTACTTTTTCCACTAGACGCAGGACCATCAATTGCAATTCTAATATCTTTCATGATGTTCCTTTGCTATTAAATTATTGAACGTTAACGACATCTCCTGGGTTAGCATACCAGTAACCACTTGTCATGTGATCTGGGTTAAGGCGTTCCAACTCACTTACAGAAATACCTGCACGTGCTGCAATAGAACCTGCCCCTTCTCCAGATTGGACAACGATAGAAGATCCATCAGCTGCTGCTGCAGAACTTGATGCTGTTGTTTCAGTTGCATCAGCATCTTCTTCTTTTGAAGCATGTTTTGAAGAGCTTGATGATTTAGTTGCTGAGGATTTCTCTTTTGAAGATTTTTCTTTAGTAGATTTCTCAGTTTCTTCGTCCTTGCTTGAAGCCTTTTCACTTGATGATGATTTAACAACTTTGCTTGTTGATGATGAATAGAAACCAGAAGATTCCTTAGACTCAGCTGTTTTGTTTCCTCCAACATTTGATGTGTAGAAAACAAAGAACAAAATACAAACAACAATGATGAAGAAAAGTCCTAAAAGAACTGTCAAGAATGACGAATTGATGAAGCCACCCTTGTCACGCTTTTCATCTGACGAATCATTGTCATCATCTTCTTCATAGTCATCGTAGTCTTCATACTCATCTTCATCATCTAGAAAATCAGCATCAACAACATCTTCCAACTCTTCGTCAGAAACTTTTTCTTCCCATGGTTTTTTACTCATGTTATTCTCCTTGTAAAAACAATAAATCTATTTTAAAATAATACTATGAAAGTATCATTAATTCCAGAAAAATGTATCGCCTGTGGTTTATGCCAAACCTACTCTCCTATCTTTGATTATGACGACGAAGGTATAGTTAGGTTTAGAGATAGCGACCAACTTAGCCTAATCATTGAAGATAGCCCCGAGACTTTGACAGCTATCAAGTCTTGTCCGACTAAAGCCCTTTCTTGCGAAGTTTAAGCTTAAGGGCTTTTTTTGATTCCTCATAGAAGGCAAAATAATCAAAATTGGTCATATGATCCATCAGCTCTACTTCTCCCTTAAAATCGGGATGAAGGGCTAAAGCATCTAGGAAATACTTCTTAGGCCACTTTCTCATGTAAAACTGACGTTTCTTTCCATTCTTGAAAATAAAACTTAGGCCTGTCTTAACCACTTCGATTTTTTCAATATCACTAATCTTAACCTTACGTGGCTTAAAGATATTGAAAGAAACAATACCAAGATTTCCTTTATCATCGATAATGAAGTAACGATGAAATCCTAAACCAAATAGGGCAACGAAAATAGTGAATAGCATCAAAATATGATAAGGCACCGAGTACAACTCGAAGAGAAGGGCCGCAGCAATAAAGATAGGTGTAATAGCTAATGACCAATAAATGATTAGCCAAGACAATTCCGGTTGCCAATGGTAACGATACTTGCCGAAAATTTTTATCATCTCAGCACCTCCATTACTTTTAATTCTACCATAAAATTAGTATTTAGCAAGCTCAATTAAGGTTTACTGACAATTCCAAGAATAACATCTACGGCTTTTTCCATTGTCTGCAAGGAAACGTACTCATAACGGCCATGCATATTTTCACCACCTGCAAAGAGATTCGGTGTCGGAATGCCCATGAACGAAATTTTTGAACCATCAGTTCCACCACGAATTGGTTCAATAACTGGTGTAATGTCAAGCTCTTCCATAACTTCCTTGGCCAACTCGACAGGTGTCATGTCTTTTTCAATCACTTGACGCATATTATAGTATTGATCTTTGAGTAGCAACTCAACACGTTTTTGACCATATGCCTGATTCATCTTATTGGCAATTTCTTGGAAGCTTGCTTTACGATTTTCAAAGGACTTGGTTTCAAAATCACGAATAATATAAGAAGATTTCGCTTCTTCAACAGTACCAGTCATTATTTGAAGATGGTTGAAACCTTGATAGCCATCTGTCAACTCAGGACGGTCCTCTGCTGGTAACTGATTATGAAAATCAATGGCTAACTGCAAGGCATTAACCATCTGACCTTTTGCTGTCCCAGGATGAACATTACGGCCATGGAAGGTCAGCTCTGCTCCTGCTGCCGAAAATGTCTCGTACTGCAATTCACCCAAGGGACCACCATCAACAGTATAGGCAAAATCAACATCAAAATCAGCAACATCAAATTTGTCTGCACCAATTCCAATTTCTTCATCAGGACCAAAGCCTACACGAATCTCACAGTGTTTGATCTCAGGATGAGCCTTCAAATAAGCCAAAGCTGTCATGATTTCAGCAATACCAGACTTATCATCAGCTCCTAGCAGGGTTGTACCATCCGTCGTAATAAGTGTCTGACCGACGTAATTCTTGAGATTTGGAAAATCAGCTGGATCTAGGTTATAACTTGAAGTCCCAAGAGAAATGATACCACCATCATAGGAATCAATGACCTGTGGTGACACTCCTTCTGCATTAAAATCAGCAGTATCCATATGTGAGATGAAACCAATCTTACGTGTTAGTTGAGCATCGTTAGCTGGGAGGGTTGCTACTAGGTAGCCGTTACTTTCCAGATAGTGGATATTAGTCAAACCCAGTTCTTCTAATTCTGGTTTTAGAACCTCCAAGGCAAAATCAACCTGGCTTTGGGTTGTTGGGGTTCTTTTTGAATTCTCATCACTACGTGTATTGATTTTGACATAGCGTAAAAAACGCTCTAAGAGTAAATCGTAAGCCATAAGCACTCCTTTGGTTATATTTATTTCATTATAGCATAAAAGCCCATCAAAATGATGGGCTAACCTTATCACTTAAACATTAGATTCTTTTTCGTAGTAAGCTTTAATTCCTGCTACAATCGCATTGGCCAAAGTTTCTTGGTAAGCAGACGTCGTTA
>ERZ1023420.223-NODE-223-length-19931-cov-13.133578_pt1 | contig 19931 bp, 21 predicted proteins | sample MGYA00380512_ERZ1023420 | MGnify/ENA primary metagenome ERZ1023420 (study PRJEB33173, sample SAMEA4830390) | metagenome | study: EMG produced TPA metagenomics assembly of the PRJEB25223 data set... | reverse complement strand
TCTTTATCAAATGAACGCTTGATAGAACGAATCTTTTTATTTCTATTGCCCCTTGTATCATCCAATTACTTCACATCCTTTAATTAAGATGGTAGGTATGCACGGAAACTTTCAATAAATCTTTCGCCGCGTTCTTCAAATGTTTTATATTGATCCCAACTTGCACATGCTGGTGAAAGTAAAACAACATCATTAGGTTCAATGACATCTTGAACTTTTTTTACTGCATCTTCTATATCAACTGCCTTGATTACTTCTTTACCTTGACTATTACCTAATTTAGCGAATTTATCTTGAGTTTCACCGAAAACTACCATTACTCTAACATGTTTCATGTAAGGAATTAATTCATCAAATCCATTACCTCGATCTAAACCACCACATAACCAGATAATAGGTTGTTTAAATGAATTTAAAGCAAACTGTGTTGCTAATGTATTGGTTGCTTTAGAGTCATTATAGTATTTATTTGTTCGATTCGTTCCAATATATTGTAATCGATGTTCAATACCTGAGAATGTTGTTAAACTATCTACGATAGCCTTAATTGGTACGCCTGCAAGTATCGCAGCTAAAACAGCAGCTAAAATATTTTCTAAGTTATGTTCTCCTGGTAAAACTAAATCATCAATATTAATAAGGTTAACATCATTATAAACGATATAATTATCTTTAATATAGATGCCATCTACTTCTTGTTGAGTAGAAAAATATAATGTTTTAGCTTTTAAATTTTCAGTTTCAATTAAATGACGTTGATGATAATTACAAATCAAATAATCATCTTCTGTTTGATTTTTGTAAATACGTCGCTTCGCATTTTGATAATTTTCTAATGACTCATGATAATCTAAATGAGCAGAATAGATATTTGTAATGATGGCAATGTGAGGTTTGTAATGTTCAATGCCAAGTAATTGGAATGAAGATAATTCAGTGATTAGATATTCATCAGGTGACGTTTCTTGAGCTACTTTAGAAGCAACATACCCAATATTTCCTGAAAGTCTTCCAGTTAATCTACTTTTTTTAAACATATCTCCAATGAGAGAAGTTGTTGTTGTTTTACCATTTGTACCAGTCACAGCGATAATTGGAGCTTCAGAAATTAAATAACTTAATTCTACTTCAGTTAAAATTTTAAGGCCTCGTTGATATGCTTCATCAATAATTGAAACTGTATAAGGTATACCTGGGTTTTTAACAATAATCGGGTTGCTATCAAGTAATGATAATGGATGACCACCATCAACAATTTTCACACCTAATGTTTCTAAGTCTTTTGCATGGGGATCTTTAGATAAATCTTTCCCATCATTTACAGTTACATTTGCACCTAATTTAACTAATAACTTAGCAGCTTCATAACCACTTTTTGCTAATCCAACTACAAGAACATCTTTATTCTCTAATCCTGTATAATTTAGCATTCTAATGCACTCCTATCCATAATCCAATTAATCCTGAAATTAAGCCCACAAGCCAAAATACTGAAACAACTTTCCATTCACTCCATCCGCTAAGTTCAAAATGATGATGAATTGGTGTCATCTTAAAGATTCTTTTTTTAGTTAATTTATAAGATGATACTTGCAACATTACTGATAATGTTTCGATAACAAATACTAAACCTACAAAAAGTAATGAAAATTCTTGGTTTAACATAATTGAAACTGTAGCAAAAATACCTCCTAATGCTAAGCTTCCTGTATCTCCCATAAACACTTTAGCTGGGTTTAAGTTATACGGTAAGAAACCGAGTAATGCAAAAATCATAATAATACAAAAAGTACCAATTGCAGGAGCATTTAACATGAAACTCATAATTGCATACATAGTGAATCCAATAATTGATAAGCCAGTTGCTAATCCATCCAATCCATCAGTTAAATTAACTGCGTTTGAAAAACCAACTTGCCAAAAAACAATAAAAATAACGTACGCAAACGACAATGGAATTCCAAAATTAGTAAATGGAATATTTATACTTGTTGAAAATTCTATTAAATGAAAAACATCGCTTAGAATGAAAAATATAATTGCTATTGCAATTTGAGCTAAAAATTTCTGCTTACTTGTAAGTCCTTGGTTATTTTTTTTAACTACAATAATGTAATCATCAATAAAACCAATGAGTCCAAATCCTATTGTGACAAAGAGTAATAGAATAATAGGATTAGAATGATCTGTGAAAAATATAGCAATAATAGATGTAATAATAATACTAATTAAAAATGTTAAACCACCCATGGTTGGTGTACCCGTTTTTTTCATATGACTTTGAGGGCCTTCTTCGCGGATACTTTGCCCAAATTTCATTCTTTTAAGTGTCGGTATAAGTACAGGAACTAAAATAAATGTGATAAGTAATGCGATAATCGCAAATATAAAAAGCATGGTAATCTCCTTTATGTATTTTAAATTTATTCGTTTTTCACTTTATTTCCTTTATAATCTTATCAATTTTCAAACTAATTTTATATATATTATGTAAGAAAATGAGATTATAAATAAGGTATACATCATATATGACACCTTATTTATAATCATTTAAAACGACGTCATTTGTTCTTATGAATCGTTTTTATCATTAGACGTTGTATCAGTTGAATTATCTGAAGTGTTATTTGAATCAGATCCACTCGAATCAGTTAAGGATGTACTATCATTAGGATCATCAGTAGATAATTCTATTTCAATTTTATTATTACTTTTGAGTGTTGACCCACTCGCTACAGATTGTTTTGTTACGTATCCACTGCCTTTAGTCGTAACATTGATTCCAGTTAATTCTTGGAAGGCTAGGACATCGTCTGTTGTCCAACCTTTCATATTGGGCATAGTAATATCGCCGTCTGTCACTGCTAACACTTTACTATTCGGTAATAATTTTGTATTAGCTCTAGTAGATTGAGCTTTTATTGTATTACCATTACCAATAATGACAGGTTGTAAATCTTTTCCTTTAAGACTATCTTGTGCCTTTTGACTTGGTTGCCCTACAACATTTGGCACTTTACTATACTGTGCTGATTGAGTCTCATCTTTTTTAGAGCCTACATTTAAATACTTAAGTGTATTTTCCATGATAGGTTTAAAAGCTTTACTTACCCCTAATTCATATGCTTCTTGGTCATTTTTCTGAGCAAGACTCATACCGGCATAAACAATAACTCTTGGATGTTTTTTTGGCGCATCTCCCATAAAGCTTACAAAGTAGGGATTTGCTCCTTTAACGTATCCACTACCATTTTCATTAACGACCTGAGCAGTACCTGTTTTCCCTTCAATATCATAACCATCAATACGATAATTGGAAGCATGACTTTTATCACTATTTACTACTTTATCTAATTCTGTTTCAACTTTATCCGCAGTTTCTGAAGTAATAGGTTTTCCAGCTATTTTCTTTTCACCTTTATAGAATGTTTTCTTTGAAATTGGATTGTCTATACTTTGAACAAACCAAGGTTTTAACATATTTCCTTTATTAAAGAAAGCTGATTGTGCTTGTATCATTTGTACAGGTGTCACTGTAGTCGATTGACCGAATGCTGATGTTTTTTGTTGTAATTCATTTGACCAAGCAATATTTCCTTTTAATTCTCCGTCAAACATGCCATTTGTTGATTTACCAAAACCAAAGCGCTCGTACCAAGATTTCATTTTGTCAGCACCAACTAAATCTTGAAGATGCATCATCAATGTATTAGATGAGTAAGTGAAACCTAATGACATTGGAATTTCTCCCCAACCGGTTTTATTCCAGTCAGAAATTCTTGAACCCATAATATCACGATGACCAGATTCAAGTTTTTCTTTAGGATTAAATTTACCTTCTTGAATGGCAGCTGCTAATCCATATGATTTAAATGTTGACCCAGGCTCATAGGCATTTTGATATAAATCATTCGCCCATTTTTTTCCAAAGTCTTTACCCGTTTCGGGGTTGAACGTTGGACGTTGACTATATGCAAGAATTTCTCCTGTTTTCGCATCCATAACCACTGCAAATAAATCTTTTGGTTCATATCGTTTCACCATATCATCAAGGGCCTCTTCGACAAATACTTGTATATTTGAATCAATGGTTAAATGAACGTCATCACCACGTTTTGGCGCTTTTTCATTTTTACTGTTTGGTGCAATATAACCCCAAATGTCATGTATATAAGATAGCGAGCCTTTCTGTCCATTTAGATAACTATTAAAAATCTTTTCTACACCTAATGCACCATTTAATTCCCCGGTATCAGGATTTTTTTGAGCCATACCAATTAAATGAGAAGCAAAATTACCGTTAGGATAGAATCGTTCAGTTTCTGGATATAAGGTGATGCCTGGTAAGTCCATTTTATCGAGTTTAACTTTATCTTGATATGTTAAATTTGTCCCTTTCTGTCCAAATTCAACTTGAAAGGCTTTCTTTTGATTAAGACGCTTTTCAATTTCATCAGGCTTCATATCAATAATTTTTGATAATTGTTTTGCTGTTTTCTTTTTATCTTTAACATACCTTGGTGTATCACCAACTTCTCCAGCATTTTTATCAATAATAGCTACTAATTTATATCGTTGAACATCTTCGGCTAAAATTTTACCATTTCTATCGTAAATTTTCCCTCTTTCAGGCTGTTCTTGCGTTTTTACGAGATATTTTTCATTAGCGCGCATCACTAAATTTTGTCCATCTGAATGTCCAGTTATCATGATATATGAATATCTTAAAACCAATACAAAAAAGAGCAGTCCGAATAATCCAACAAGGAGGACTGCTCCTAATTTATTTTTTCTAATTTTAATTTTTCGCTTCGCCATTAGTACGCACTACCTTTACATTATCGTTCTTTAGGCTCATACCTTGTTTTTTAGCCTGATCGTAAATGCGCTCATAAGAAGAATTTTTCTTAATTTCAGATTGAATTGCATTGTTTTCATTAGATTGTTGTTCAATCTTTTGATCTAACTCGGCAATTTTATCATTTGTATCGTATGCATCCATTTTTAAAGATAGCATATAGATTGCTAGAACAGCAATTGCTGTGACAAGCGTTATGTATAAAAATTTCTCAAATCGCGTAAGTTGAACAACAACCTTTTTAGTTACTGTTTTCGTCTCAGATTGTGTTTTTGGTTGTTCTTTCGGTATGCTAGTGTGCTGAATGTGTTCATATGGTTCGTAAATTTTTTCTACAGCCATCCTCAATTACTCCTTATTTTAATATTTCAGCAACACGTAATTTTGCACTACGTGCTCTATTATTTTCGTCTAAATCCTCATCTGTAGCAGTAATTGGTTTACGATTTACTCGTTTTAACTTAGGTGTATAAGCTTCAGGAATAATTGGTAACCCTCTAGGCACGTCAGGTCCTTTTTCGTATTCTTGGAAAATTTGCTTGCATAGTCTATCTTCCAGAGAATGGAAAGTAATGACTGAAATCCTACCTTTTACTTTAACATGCTCAATGGCTTGTTCAATTGAATCTTCGAACGCAGATAGTTCATCGTTCACTGCTATTCTTATCGCTTGAAAAATGCGTTTAGCAGGATGACCACCTTTTCTTCGAGCTTTAGCTGGAATACCTTCTTTAATAATATCTACAAGCTCTAATGTTGTTTCAATAGGTTGTTGTTCACGGTGTGCTTCTATTCTTCTCGCTATTTGTTTAGAAAACTTTTCTTCTCCATAACGATAAAAGATTTTAACCAATGCTTCATAAGACCAATCATTAACAACATCATATGCAGTTAATTCTTGCGTTTGATCCATACGCATATCTAACTTTGCATCATGATGATAACTAAATCCTCTTTCAGGTATATCAAGTTGTGGACTTGAAACACCTAAGTCATAGTAAATACCATCTACTTTTTCAATTCCTAAATTTTTCAAAATATCAGTTAATTCTCTAAAGTTATTATGTACAAACGTGACCTTGTGTAAGTGATCTTTTAGTACTTCTTTAGCATTTTCTAAGGCAGTAGTATCTTGATCGATTGCAATCAACCTACCGTCATCGTTTAATTGATTTAATAAATAGAGTGCATGACCGGCTCCACCAAGCGTACAATCTACATATATGCCATCCTCTTTGATGTCTAATTCATCTATTGTTTCTTTTAGCATAACGCTTACATGATGAAACACTATAAATTCCTCCATTAAAAATCAAAATCTATCAAATCTTCGGCAATATCTTCAAAACTTTCTTCTGATTCTTCATAAAATTCATTCCAAGTTCCTCTATCCCAAATCTCTATACGATTTGAGACACCTATTACCGTACATTCTTTTGTTAAATTTGCGTATTTCCTCAAATTTTGAGGAATGTTAATACGCCCTTGCTTATCTAGCTCTACTTCGATAGCTCCAGAGAAGAACATACGCATAAACTTACGTGCGTCTTTTTTTGTCATAGGTAAGGTTTTCATTTTCTCTTCAATCTGTTGCCATTCTTCAAGCGTGTAGCCAAACAAACATTTATCAAGGCCTCGTGTGATAATAAAACGTTCATTTAAGTCATATCTAAACTTAGATGGAATTATCATACGTCCTTTAGCATCTAATTGATGCTCGTATTCTCCCATGAACATTATTACCACCTCACCTTATTAATAATTTACCACATCTCACCACTATCCTCCACTAATTATGTAAAATATCTTAAAATTCTTTAATTTGACATAAAAAGACCCATATTATCTATTTAAATAATATGGGTCTCTCCCTTACAAATTAAGGTTTTATAACTATTTGGTTAAATGTATATTTAAGTGGAGGATAAGTGGAAGGACTGAACGCATCTATCCCAAATTCATTCATCATTTGAAGTGGATTCCAAATTCTTTCTTGTAGACCACCCATTGGATGCAATACATGTTCAATCTCTCTAAAATGTTTCATACTTATATCGTTATCTCTTTCAATGTTAAGTAAATATCGGTTTAATAAATATTCAAATTGTTTATTATGAATGTCATAATTTTTCTTTACTAAATTGATATTGTCATGATTATCATTCACTTCTTTAAGAAGTAATTCGTATATTTTGGCATGATTCTCTTTTAAAGACTCTACTTTTTTAATAAATGTATCTGAGGCTTTGCTACGAACGAAGTTTTCTCTATCCGTTTCTATACCGTTCATAATAACATTTTCAGCATTTAACTTATACTGATTAATTAGCTTTTCTATTCTAATTGGTAAATAAGTGATTTTCATTCTTGGTAAAACAATAGGCATTTCAACATCTAAAATTTTAAATACTTCATTCAATTCAGCCCAGTATTTAATTTCACTTGGTCCTCCAATAAAAGCTACCGTATTAAATAGCCATTCTTCCATTACTGGTCTAGTTACAACATTATTAGAAAAACGAGTTGGTTCTTTTTCAACTAATTTTAACAATTCATCTTTATTATATGTAATATCTGATTTACTCAATTTGAATACATCATCTTTTTTAATAATTAGTTGACGCATACTATCTTCATGAAGGAACAAATGGACATTGGTATCTGTTTCAATCATTTTGTTTAAACCTGATTGCGTAGTTAATTTTTGTGTTTTTCTAAACGCCTGGTTAATTTCATTATGTTTTTGAATAATATTTTTTAATAATGGCTTCTCCAATTCACGAATTTTTTCATATTGAGCATCAATAAATAGTACACCGTAATCTTTAAATACTTCTTGAAGTAACCCTTTAAAAATATCAGTCCAATTATTGTACTTTTCTATAATCTCTAAACATACTTGATAAAGTGCGTTAGTATGTTTGGTTTCTTTTAATTCTTTAAAAAATTGATTAAGTGCTTCAATCATCTGTTCCTTTTCTGGAATATAGCGAGAGACGCTTGTTTCAGGCGGTGTCATTGTATGATATTTTACTTTATGTAATTGAGCGTCTTTTGCATTATAAGCATACGTATGATTTACTTCTTCAAAGTCATGATCTTCACCAGCAATCCAAAAAACAGGTACAACTGTTTGTTGGTATGTTTCAGTTAACTCACGACTTAAATTAACAATTGAAAGAATTTTATGAAACGTATATAAAGGTCCACCAAAAAGACCAGCTTGCTGGCCCCCAATTACCACTTTAGCTCCTTCACTGAGTGCAGTAAGATGAGTCTGTTGAATTTCTGTTATATTCAAATCTGACATATATGATTTAATCACTTGAGCAAGTTGTTGCTCTCTACCATTATTAGGACGATTCATTCTTTGATTAAAACTAGATGGTTTGACTGGATTATATTGATAAAATTTCAATAATGTTTCATCACTGTTTTCTAACTTAGTAATAAATGAATCTTTTTCTTGAAAATTAGTTACTTTACAGTTCATTCCCTTACTCCTTCAATATAACATTACTTATTCAGTATAAAGATTATATCCTTAGATGACAATTTTACGGCTTAAATATTGAAATTCAAATCCATTTTATCAGATTATAAGTAATTAATATGTTATTAAATGAAAATCGTATATTAATGACGATACAATATATATAAAGAATTTAAATGATAATGAAAACATGAGTAAAGTTCAACATCTTTAAATAAATTAAAAAAACTGTTGAATTATTTGAGGAATTTAAAGAAAAAGAAATTAATAATAAAGATTTGCATAAGGGTTCAATATACTAGTATGGTTTCCAAATCATTAAGCTATAAACGCTATTTGCATAAATAAGCCTGAGCCATTTAGCTCAGGTCTGTTATTAATCATTCTTCCACTAAATTAACCAATTCATACAAAGATTGTATTTCATAATCCGGTACAATATCACTGTTATTTTCTTTATTACGATAATTAAACCAACATGTTGTAATACCAGCATTTTTTCCACCTAGTATATCTGATGTAAGAGAATCTCCTACTATTATTGAAGTCTTTCTTTTTTCTTCACCAATTCTCTCAAAGATATAATCAAAAAATTCACTCATAGGTTTTTGATATCCTGTTTCTTCTGATATATATACTCCAGATAAGATATCTTTAAACTCTAATTGAGCAATACGACGTTTTTGAGTATCTGTAACACCATTAGTCACAATAAACAATTCACATTCTTGGCTTAATCGATCAATTGTTTCTAAAGTAGAGTTGAAGAATTTTAATGGTGCTTTAGCTAGTTCGTCTCTAAATAAAACATCGGCTTTTTTACCATCTACGTCTATGCCATACTCTTTAAAATAATTAATAAAACGATGTGTTAATACTTCTTCTTTAGATAGTTCATTTTTTTGAAATGCTTCCCAATGATTTTGATTTACTTTCTTAAAATATTGAAAATCTTCTTCAGTTGGATAATGACCGAAATGATGTGCCATTTGATGAAATGCTCGATCTTCTGCATCAAAAAAGTCCACAATTGTATCATCAAAATCAAGTAAAATAGTATCGTATTTCATTTTTATACTCCTAAATTATAGTATGTATATTATTTTAGCAGATTTGTCATGATTCATTAAATAATGCTAAAAAATAAAAACACTTAAGGATTAATCCTTAAGTGTTGAATACTTGCTATTAAGTATTAGAAACCAAATACTTTACCTAATACACTTGCACCACTTGATACAATGTCAACAATACTTGTACCTAATTTTGTCCAATCTTGATTTTGTGCTGCTGTTACAGTATTTGCAATTGCTTCTGCTAATTTAGTCATTTGAATTTCTCCATTCTTTTTTTATTTTTAAATGTTATTACATTAGAATCCTAAGTATTTACCTAGAATGCTTACACCATTTGATACGATATCAACAATGCTTGTACCTAATTTTGTCCAGTCTTGGTTAATTCCTGCGTCTACTGTATTTTTGATTGCATCGAATAATTTATCCATGTTAATAACCCCTTTATACGTAATTAATAATTAATTAAAATCCGAATACTTTACTTAAGATACCTACACCACTTGATACGATGTCAACAATACTTGTACCTAATTTTGTCCAATCTTGGCTTTGTGCTGCGTCTACTGTATTTTTAATTGCTTCTACTAATTTAGTCATTTGAATTTCTCCATTCTTTTTTTATTTTTAAATATTATTACGTTAGAATCCTAAGTATTTACCTAGAATGCTTACACCATTTGATACGATGTCAACAATACTTGTACCTAATTTTGTCCAGTCGTGGTTAATTCCTGCGTCTACTGTATTTTTGATTGCGTCGAATAATTTTTCCATGTTTGTTATCTCCTTTGTACTATTTATAATTATCTTTAAATTAGAAACCTAAATATTTACTAACTAAACCTACACCGTTTTCTACGATACCAACAATACTTGTACCTAATTTTGTCCAATCACCATTAATACCTGCAGTTACTGTATCTTTAATTGCGTTAAATAAACCTTCCATTTCATACACTCCTTAGAAATTAATTGGTAAAATTCTAAAACGATAGGTTACTGTATTGCTTGCTTTGTTTTGTTTAACTATCGTTTTGTTATCTTTACTATAAAGGGTTTATTTAGATAGTTGTGTCATTTTCCGTAACTTATACTTAAATCATCAAAACTGTGCAATTTAAAAATTTATATTTACAGTTAGGAATTCAAATATGTCTATCTCGTCAAAGTTTTTTAGATTATAAAAATAAAATAATTAAAAATATTTAATACATAATTATATGATATAATCCAAAAGTGTATATTTTCATTATATTTATTCTAGTAAACTTAATTAAATGGTTATAAGGTGGTGATGTTAAAAGTAATTCCTACGTAAAATGTGAATAAAAGGACTGTGTTATTAATAATTACTAATTGAGTGAACGAACGGAGAATACATATGAAAAAATATTTCATTTTATTATTTAGTAGTTTTTTAATATTAAGTGCATGTGATAATGATTTTTCTTTAACTGGTGATAATAAAAAAGAACAGAATGATACCAACAATAAAAAAGAGAAAGAAGATAAGCATATTTCAAAATCAGATAAGAATTCTATAGAACATAATGACAAAACTATCCAAAATCAAAATACTGAAAATACAAGTAATGAACAGAAGTCAAACGAAGAAAGAGATTCAAAAGATACCATAGAAGATGTTTCATCTCAAAATAATAATCAAATTGATTTCTCTAATATTAAAGATAGAAGTACATTAGAATCAATTATTTATGGAAATTATAGTGAAGAACAAAAGATACAAGCTTACAATAGTGCAGTTGCAAATGGAATTATTCCACAAGGAAATGTAATGGAAGGTCCTGCTAGTGTAGCGTATCAAAGTTCACTTAGAGTTGAAAATGGTCAAGAAAAATCAATTTATGACCGACCAAATGAGTCAGATGTTTCAGTAAATGATGAAAATGCAAGTTCGGATCCTAATGCTGAAATCAATGCAGCAGAAACTGAAGATGAGTATTATGATGCACTCAGAAAAAAATATAATGGCGGTCTTTCATCTGGAGAACTTCAAACAAAACATGCAATTGAGCAAGGTTACTACGAAGGTGATGACGCTGAAGAAGTCTATCAAAACATTAAAGAACAAGAAGCTGACATAGCAGCTGGAAAATGGGATAAATATAATAATTAAATTCTTGAAGCAAGTCATCATAGTGAGTTTAAAATAGATAAGCAAAAACCCCGTAACCACAATGGTTAACGGGGTTTATTAGCGTCCTGGGAGGGATTTATTAACTTTTTATAACGTTTGATAATCTTTTAAAAACCTATAATATCAGTATTTTTACTTAATTCCTTTTCATACCTTTTAATACAATTTCAAATTATTTTCCCCAAATTTTCCCCAAATCAGATTAAACATTTAAATTACGATTCAAAAAATTTTACATACTGAGTTTCATCACCTTTAATTACCACAGTTGATTTACCAATAAATACATAATTTGCTTCATCATAGATTTCTAATTCATCTATATTATCTATTTTAATACTTGTTACTTTTTCAAAATGTGGATAAGAATATTTAACTTCTTCTACTTCTTTAGTATCAATATCCGTCTTTTTTATTTCTCACTGCAACACAGAGCTTCTCTCAGCGTCTTAAAATAATTAATAACTTAATATTTTTTATACATTATACATTTTAAATTAGTAAAATGATAAAATTATTTATATATTCGACATGGTAATTAAGTTATTCAATTTGAACCATTACGAGTATTTGAATATAACGATATATGAATATTACATATTAAAGGTGGTGGTTTTTATAAGAAAACGAGTGCCTCATCTTAGACTAAATGAATATAAAGACTTAATTTACATATAGGAGAAAAATAATGGAAGAAAAATTTAATAACGAACAAGAAGAAAGACAGTTTAGACAGTTTCAAGAATATCAAAAACAACAAGAAGAAGAAAAAAAGAAAAAACGTAAAAAAGGTTGGCTATTCGGCTGTGGTGGTTGTTTAGTTTTATTAATATTAATTATTGTTGGCGTAACTGCGTGTACTGGATCCTTCGTGAATGAAGTCGATAAAGAAATAAATGAAGAAGGTAAGCTTGACAAAGATAAGGATACAAAAATTAAGTCTGTAGGTGAAACTACTGAAATAGATGGAGTGTCATTCACATTAGATAGCGCTTATTATACAGATGAAAGAAATGAATTTGCAGATGTTCAAGCCGATAAAGTCTTAAAGGTAGATATGACTGTTAAGAACAATTCTGAAGAAGAAATCCCAGTGGGCGGAGATGTAAAAGTTTATGTAGATGGAAAACAAGCTAAATCTTACCCTATCGATGACGAATTAATGGATTCATTATCACCTAATAGAGAAATTAGCGGTTCTGAAGGTTTTGCAATCAATGGTAACCCGGAAAAAATCGAATTAGAGTTTCAACCTTTAACGTCATTTTCTAACAAACGTTACATTTATGATATTAAACCAGAATAACTTAGGGCATTCACTTGCCCTATTTTTATTCTTCTCTATGGCTTGGGATATTAAGACTTTTAAAGAATGGAATAATCTATTAATTATAAAATCTTTAGTTTAGTAAGGAGAGTATATATGAAAAAGTTTTTAGCTTTAATTTTTAGTGGTGCTTTAGTTTTAGGTGCGTGTGGTAATGATGATGCATCTAATAACAATTCTGATACTAAGTCAGAAAATAAAACTGAAAAGAAATCAGAAGATAAAAAAGACAATAAATCCAAAGATGACAAAAAGTCTAAAGAAGAAAAGAAATCTCAAGAAAGTGAAGATAACAAGTCTACACAAGAAAGTGTTACGAATGACCAAGTTCAATCTCAACAACAAACACAACAACCTGTAACTCAAGAGCAACAACAAACACAACAAGCTAATAACGGTCAGCAACAGTCTGATAATCATGAGCCTACAAAAGAAGAAATATATGAATGGGATAAACAAAATATTCCTGGAGGAACTGATTATGGTTTGATTGATCCAGAAGATGTAAATATAGAATCAGAAGATAACACTCGTCAAAATAGAATAGACGAAATTAACCAAGAAATGGAAGATCCTAATATTTCTGATAGTGATTATAACAAATTGGTAGAAGAATATAATGAATTAAATAATGAATAATATAATGGGTAGCCCGCCTACCCTTATTATTTTTTATTTTCTAATTGTCAAAAAAACGCCCCTCAATGAGTGACGTTTGAAAAATTTTTTAACTTGTCCGTATGTAATATATAAAATAGAATATTCTATTAATTTAATTACTAGGAATTTCTTTAATATTTTTTAACATATCAAAATTAATTCCCATATCTTTTTTTACATCATCTATAGAAATAGTATTGAGTTTTTTAGATAATTTTTCTAACTCTGAATCGATCTTTTTTACAAATTTTTCTCTTTCTACATCAGTAAAGAAAATTAATAAACTAAATATTAATGAATAGATACCCGAAATCGCATTTATTCTTTTTAATTTTTGATATGATTTTAAAGTTCTATTGTTATTAGGATCAGTATAATGTGGTAGAAATTTACCAAATTCCATAAATGCATCATCAATTGTGTAAGAATGTTTAAAACAATAAAATCTTTCATTATGAGCGCAAATATTTCTCCCTAAAGTAAGTATACCTAAAACTTTATAAAAATTATAAATATCAACTTTAGTTAAATTATGTGTTATCCCTAATCTATCCATAACGTCATAAGCAGTATTATCTTTTAAAATAATAAACAAATGACTTACAGTGCCTAAAGATAGAATATTTGTTAATACCCAAAAAGGTACATAACCATGTTGATTTAAATAATACTTTATAGAATCCTTTTTATCTTTTTGTTTTTTTATTTCATCTCTAACATTAGATGAGAATTCGCCATGTTCTTTATATCTATTAATACTAAATTCTTTTTCTTTAACTATGTTAGGATTACTTTGATTACTAACTTGACTACCTATCTGAGTCTTAGTTATAACTTTACTTTTATATGTTTTTTGTATAAATGTGTCTTGACTTGTATTATAGTATACACTTTTCGTGTACTCTGTATTTTTATGTAATTCTTTTCCTGATTGAGTATTATAAAAAGACTGTACTATAGCATGTTTAATTTTTTCTTCAACAGTTAATAATTTTTTTAAAAAAATAGTTCTTAATTGATTGTCAAATTGCATTACAGCATATAATTCACTGGGTTTTGTTCCAGCTTTAAAAATGTCTTTCCCTTTATTTATTGTCTTTCCTGTTTCTAATTTATCTAAAAATAAATGCTTATATCCATTTATTAAATTATAGTAGTTATTATGCTTTATAACACTCTTTTCATTTGTAGCGTTCCCTCTAATACTTATATTTCTATCTTTTAATATTTCAATTCTTTGAGAAGTTGTTTTATAGTATTTTTCATCCATTACTTATTCTCTCCTACAAAAAAATGGACCATGTAGACATAAGTCTATTGGTCCTTAAGATCATTAATTTTGTTGCAAGCTTATTATAGCATATGCTATAAAGCATAAATTCCATCACTAAAACACAATATATTGTGTTGCTTGAGGTATGAGATATACTATATATTGTGTTTTTGAAAGTTTTGCCGAAAAAAAGCTTGTCAAGCTTAATTTTAATTTTTTTACTATATCCTTTAATAATAATACATTCTCCAAAACAATATATATTTTCTTAATTTTCCTCTAACTCTCCAATATGTACCTTAGTTTTATAATAGACGTTACTTATAATTGGGTTTTCATTTAACCTTTTTATTTCCTTTATAACTTTTCTAAATTCATTTAATTCTTTCTTTTTAAATTTTTCCTTATCTTCTTCTCCTTTATTGTATTCCCAATGATGTTTAAGCAAAAACTTTGTATATAATCTGATTTCCTCACTTTCTTTAATACTCATTTGGATTTTTATACCCTTCTCATTTAGTGTATTTTTAGTTTCAACTTTTTTGAGAGTATCATTAAGCATTTCATTTAAGTGTTTATATATATAGTTAGATATTTCATCGAATTTTGGTTGATTTGATTCTTTTATTTCATCTTCACTTTTAGGTAAAAATCTAAGTGAAGCTAAAATTCTATATACGTCTTCTAATTGTATTACTGGTTTAGCAGCAATGTTCATTAATTCTTTACGCCATTCTGATTTTTGATCTAACTCATTAAGCAATTCTTGATTTTTTAATTTTTGTGCTTCATACAGTTCTTTATCTTTAATTTTTTGATTAAAATAGATTGTAAAGCAAACACCTGTTATAGCTAATATTCCTGTGTACAATGTACAAAGACCAACAAATACATCATCATCGTTACTATTATGAAAACCAATAATTACTAAAAGGATAACGAGTGCTGCTATAATTATTCCTACTACCCAACCTATTATTTTGCCTCTCTTTTCATCTTTGTATTCTTTAAATTTCATTATATCTCCTTTAATTAATGATATGTTTTTATTTAATATATCATTGCAAATAATTTATTTGTAGTCCTAAATTGGGACTACATCCGTGTATTAACACATATCTAATTTGGGAACATACCTATGTATCGAAGTGGTTGCTGTATTCACTTACCTAAACCTAACTTCGCAAGTTGCGAGATATGAGGTAACATTTGTTCTCTCATCTATGGAGTATTCTTTTTATTTAAAACCACTTCCTTATTATAAGGTACTGGTTACAAGTGTACTTTTAAGTCCGTTTGTAACTTTATGAAATATAAAGTTTTGACATGTTGTAAATAAAAAGACTGCACCCAACAGATACAGTCAGTTTAAAGGATACTCGATTTTGAGTAGTAAGTTTAGTAGCTGCGTTCATTATCTTATAAAAGGCTTTAAATATAAATAGGAAACGCTTACTTTTTATTTATAAAAAATTATACGTCATATTTACATTTCTTTATCAACTCTGTATTATTTCTATATATTATCAAGACAAGAAGAAACTCGTTCACACTCGTTTCAAAAACCTAATCATATCTCTACATAAAATTCCATTTTCATAAATATTTTCGCTGTAATTTCGTTCAAAAAAATTAAAATCTATTTCAAACATTCTAAAACCTGCTTTTTGATAAAAAGCAATTTGTCTTATACTTGAATTACCAGTCCCAACAATAATTTCTGTATATCCACTTTTTTTAACGTAGTTAAACAGATGAGACAACATTTTTTTACCTATACCAAGCCCTTGTTTATTCTCTCTAACAGCTATATCAAGAAGTTCAACTCTATTTTTGTTAATTTCTTTCAAAATATAACATCCTAAAACTTCAAAATTATTTTTATAAACAAAGCATTCTCCACTCTCAAGATGTTTCAACAACAACTCCTTAGATGGATTTGCTAATAACAAAAGATCGAAAGGTGCAGAATCTATAACATCCAATTTTTCAAACACATCCATCCCCCCTAGAATTTTTGAAAATATATGTCAGTTGCTTTATTACAAATGCTTTATTAACATTGAGTCTCTGAAGCCTTATTAAACCAAAATCAATGTATTGTCGGATAGTGCATACTATTTCACAACACGTTTATGAATCTAGTTAAAAGTTCTTCTCAACACCAATAAATTTCTCGGTATAAATGCGCGTTTTACTTTTTATTTTTACTCCTCCTGATAGCTAAAAATGCCATTCCAATACAAAACCACATACCTATAATCGATATCAACATAGCAGTCATAAAATCATTCCTTTTTGCCAAATATTATCATGAGAGTTTTTTTAATCTAAAATACCCTTATTTGCAATTTTAAGATACTTTTTAGAGCATTTAGGGTATTTTATATAGTTTATGAACTATTTAACGTCTCTTAAAATGTAAAAAAGCAAAATCAAAAATTAACCCTCTTTATCAACTTTTTCTAAACCAATAATCAATAAGACAAGAACAGACAAAAGCATAAATGGAAAAAATAAAGAAGTAACTAAAAAACCTATAATCATAATTAAGTAAAACGAATCAATTTTGTAATTTCCGAATTTCATGTAAAAACTCCTTTTGTTTTCTTCTCAAAAAATAGAATTGCTTTATTCCAAAATAGTTTCACTCAACATCAATAATTTTTCTCGGCATAAATGCGTCATTTAATAATTGTGATAACGTTTAGCATTCCAATATACAAAAATCATGAAAAGTACCACATAAATGCCAAACCAAGGATCTAAATAGTTTTGATTCATTTGTTTATAAGCAAAGAACACCAAAAATATTGCCAAAATCATTTGTATACTAAACAAAATCCATTTCAAAATTATCACTCCTTTTTAGAAGAACTTTATCACAAGGACTATTTAAATTTTAAATACCCTTATTTGTAATTTTAAGATACTTTTTAGAGCATTTAGAGAATTTCATATATATTTTTATTTAATGGCTCTGAGAACGCAAATAAAAGTTAAATTTAAAAAATCAGAAAAACAAACCTTTACTTTAAATACTAACAAATTAAACTCTTATTTAATACTAAATACAGAATAAAGAGTACTGCAAAATATCAATACCTTAATTATTTATTAATGAAAATAGACTCATGCTCTTCTATGAGAAATAATTTTGGTCACAAAAAAAGTCTAATCAAATAAGCTGCTACTTAAAAGGATAGACGGGCTACCCGTAATATTACAAAAAAAGACCAGATGAATTAACATCTGATCAAAACAAAGTATTGCCTAATCTTAATTATAAGCTATAAATAATCATGAAATTACTAATACTCAATTAAATGTACGGTTTTTACATATTTAAGCTATTACTAAAACTTCCTAAAATATAAGGTTTTGACATGTTGTAAATAAAAAAGACTGCATCCAAAGGATACAGTCTTAAAATAAATGCTTTGTAAAAAATATTCTCAATTGTTACTGGTTAGATCACTCATATTATGTTGTTATTTAAATATCCTTTTTTATACCCGTCGTTCGTGTCGTTCTTTTTATTGTGAAACTGTTCAATAAAATAACTTCTTCATTGTTTCATCGAATATTTGTTTTATTCTTTGGACAGTTAGGTTAAATATTTTCGCTATATCTTTGAATTCCCTACCACTAATGATTAATCAAAAAACACTAAATTCTCTATCTGTTGCTACTAAATTAACTTCGTCTATTAAGTTATTGATATATACATAATTTTCTACATTTAAACTTTGGACTTCATCAGTAACATTAGTATCAAGAGAGAAAAAAGTCTTCTATTGATGTATCTACAACTTCTATATTACTTTGACTTTTATTTTTCCGGTATTCTTCAATATTCTTTTTAACTGTTGCTATGTCATGCAGCAATAGTAGTCACGCACCTTTTGTTTTATTCATTGTATTAATAGGCTTTCTCATACTCATAATGCTCAATATTCTTTTTCTTTCTTGCTCTTTAAAACGTTGGCCTCGTTTTTAATTTGTTCTTTCAAAAATTTCTTCACATAATCTATCTATTAATTTTGTTGGTCTAAATCGACCGTTAGAATTCATATAAGTCATGATAACTACTTGCTCTGATTTTGAGTATTTACTAATAATTTCTTTGAGAACATTCATATTAATTTTAGATCTATCTTTGTACTTTAGTATATTTTCTTTACTCTCAATAATCCATTCTACAGATAAGATACAGCAATTACATCTTTTACCTCATCATATGTCAAATAGATATGAATATGGTAAAAATCACAATAGAGAAACTGCAAGAAAATTAAACAGTTATGTAAGGAATGTATGTGACCAAGCAATACATGAAGGCTTAATTATGCGTAATCCTACATATAAAGCGACTGTCACAGGTGCTAATCCTAGCAAAAGTGAAGATTTGAAGTTTATTAGCCATACTGAATATGTGAAACTTAAGCATTATTTAGAACAAAAAGATACTACATCATCATTAGTATTATTAATGGCATTAGTGACTGGTGGTCGCTTTTCTGAAATAGCAAACATGCAGCGTGATGATTTTTACTTAGGTGATAACAAAATACATTTGCCTGGTACAAAAACAGAAACATCAGATCGTATTATCTCTATTGATACAAATACGCTAAATAAAGTGAAAAAGTTTATTGAAAAGAAACCAGCCAATATTAATGGCTATGTATTTACAGTAAATGGCCATGTTATATCAAATACTGCTGTAAATAAGGTATTAAAAAAAGCATGTGTACACTTAGGCATTAAATCTATTACGATAAACGCCTTGAGGCATACACATGCGTCTGTGTTAATTCATAATGGTTATAGTCTACATTATATATCAAAAAGATTAGGTCATGCTTCTACATTGGTCACACAATCTGTTTACCTACACTTATTAGAAGAAACTTATGAACGTGAAGATAAAAATATGATTGAGTTTTTGAATAAACTTTAAATTGTTTTCACCAAATTTTCCCCAAACATAGCAAAAACCCCGTAACCACAACGGTTAACGGGGCTTATTAGCGTCCTGGGAGGGATTCGAACCCCCGACCGATGGCTTAGAAGGCCATTG
>ERZ1023420.222-NODE-222-length-19932-cov-78.750818_pt1 | contig 19932 bp, 21 predicted proteins | sample MGYA00380512_ERZ1023420 | MGnify/ENA primary metagenome ERZ1023420 (study PRJEB33173, sample SAMEA4830390) | metagenome | study: EMG produced TPA metagenomics assembly of the PRJEB25223 data set... | reverse complement strand
AATGTTATAATAAGGTATACCCAATAAAGAAAGGAAGTTTTAAAAATGAAACAAATCAAAGGTACAGAAATCAAATTAGAATTTGAAATTAGAAAGTCAAAGCCAACAGATAGAAAGCCAATGCAAGAAGATTTTGAAAAACATTTTAAAAAGGAGGATATAGAAAAAGCTAAAGAAGTATATTCCACTTATGACCCAGTAGCAGAAAAATTTTACGGGTAATCGGGTCTACCAAGTAGACAAAGTAGACCCTTGATAAAAATTAAAATGGTGGAATGCTCTAACATTCCACCTCACATTATAAATTAAAATGGAGGTAATCAAAATGAAAAAGTATATTGTAAGACAAAATGATGGGATTATTTTAGGAGAAAGTGAGTATTTAGACGAAACGATACAGCAATTAGTAGAATTTAAACTACGAGAAATTGATAGATATAATGTAAGTTTCGAGGAAAAAATAGAATATGACAGATACCCATATATGCACGAATTATATAAATTATACGCTAATTCTTTAAGTTACAATGAGGATAATTTTTATAAAGTAGAAGCCACGTATAATGACCCAAACCATATACCAAAAGAAGAATATATCAAATTGGAGGTTTTACAATATGTATAACTTTCTACTTTATGAATATGAGAAAGCGAAAATAAGTAATATAACAATGGATAAAGGAAAGGACTTTTTATCGTTTGCGTATAGATCCATTCGGTGCGAATGGGTCAAATACGCTACACTTACCCCGACTATAGATATTATTGTCGATGAAGAGGGTGCATTAAAAAATCATGTATATATCAATACTGTATATGATAAGCAAACGGATAGGGTGCAATTCTTATATGGTAATTTGCTATTTGCAGGAATAGATAACGGAGAAACTAAAGGCTTAACCAAAGAGCAAATAGCATATATAGAAAATAACGTTATCGTTGATACGATACCGATTGAAGTATTTAAAGCATTATATTAAGGATTGTAGGGTCTACCTAGTAGACTTAGTAGACAAAGTAGACCCGCCAATGATATTATAAAATTATAAAAATTAAAGGAGTTTTTGAAATGAATACAGTGAGTTTAATTGGTAATGTAGCAAGTGAATTTTATGTAAATGAGTATCAAGACAAAAATGGCGAAACACAATATGTAGTTAATGGGTCAATTATTGTTAATGAGCCACAGGGAGCAAATAGGGAAGATATAACAACAAGAGTAAATATTACAGCATTTAGAGGTAGAGCAACAACGCTAAAAGACCTTACGGTCAAAGGTAGTCAAATTGGTATTACTGGACGTTTGAGAGAGGACTCATACGAAAAAGATGGCAAAACTGTTTATAAGACTTATGTTTTAGTTGAAGATGTTAAATTATTAGATACTAAAGAACAAACAGAGGCAAAGCGTAATAAATTAAAAGAAGATACATCAAATAATTAATTCAATATGTTATAGCCTTTAAATAGGCTATAACGCCTAAATGTCTACTGGGTAGACAAAGTAGACCCGTTAGGCATTTAGGCGTTATAATTACATTTAAGAGGTGATTAAAATGGCTAGAAAGATTGCTAATATCATACACAGAGGTGGCGCCGGAAAATCTACTAATTCAGAAATGGAGGCGTATTTTTTAGCAACACTTTATAATAAAAAGACTTTACTTGTAGATTCTGACGACCAAGCAGACGTTTCAAGACGTATTAAACGTACATTTAATAAAACAGATTTAGAGCCTAAAAAAAGATTTATGCAAGGTATTCGTGACTTTGATTTAAGTGATACAATAATATCTTTGCATGAGAATTTAGACTTATTACAGGGCGATTGGCAACTAGAAAATTTTGATGATTATTTAAGTAATAATGTAGAAGAAAAAGGGCGATTTTTCTTGTTTTATACATTATTTAAAGAACTAGATAAACATTATGACTACATCATTTTTGATACCAAACCAAGAACAAGCAAGATAACAAATAATGTAGTTTGTGCTAGTGATTACGTTATTATACCAACTAAAGTATCAAAGGGAAGTATAGAGGCGACACAAAGAACATATAACTATCTTGCCGAAATATCGGACTATAACGAAGATATTGAGTTGGTTGGCATAATACCATATTTCGAAAGTGAAACATCACGAACAAGCAAAAATTTTAAAGAATTAAAACAAGCCTTTGGCGATGATGTATACAAGAATAAAATAAAATGGAGTGACAGAGTTTTAACGTGGGAAGATGAGGGCGTTAGTAATAATGCGCTACAGGATAAATTTGCTATGCGTATGTTTAAAAAAGTAATGAATGAAACAATGAAACGTATAGAAAAAATTGAGGAGGCAAACAATAATGGCAATTGATAAAAGTAAAGTAAGAGGGGAAACATTTGAGCAAGAGCAAGACCCTAGACTTGTTAGTAATCCAAACGAACAAAATAAAGAGCAATCACAAGGGCAACCGAAGATTACAACAAAAAATAGTTACGATACAACGTATCAAAGCCCGTCACATGATGAACGTAAATCTGTTAAGGTTTTTAAACACACACATGCTTTAGCGCAAGAAATAAAGTTTGAAACTAAAGAAAAGGCTAATATTTATGTCTATGAAAAGGCTATTGAATATTATGCTAAGCATGTTTTAGGTAAATAAGGAGGCGACAGTCATTATAAGTGTTGATGATAAAATTAGTAGTGTTGTGAGGGGAATTGGAAAAATACTACAAGATGAAAGAAAAACTAGGAATTTAAAGCAACAAAAAGTCGCTGATGATTTAGGTATCGCTAGAGCTCATTTAAGTAAGATTGAAAATGCAAAACGTGAGCATACAAGTATAAGTACATTAATACGTTTGAGTGATTATTACAATATGAAACTATCAGAAGTAATAGAAAAAGCAAAACTATATAGTGATTATATCTAGTTATAAGTTAAAGATCATAACTAAAGTTATGTATTAACTTATAACAACTAAAAAAGAGGGTGGCTATAATGTATAAAAAATTAATTGCTAGTGGTTTAACATTGTCGATGATGGCAGTATCTACAAGTGGTTTAGCAAAAGCAGAAGAAAATCAAATCGAGCAAAAAACATTTACACAGGGTGCTGATTTAAATATAAATCAATTAAATGAAACTAAAAACGTATTAGGTGTAGATGGCGATTATCAAAGATACAAGATTGATAGTGAAGATGTACAAAAATACACAGGAAAATACTATGATACTATTTTTTCAAGTACAGTGATTGAGCCTAAAAAATTCGGTCATGGTGTAGATGTGAAAATCGTAACGCCGAATAATATTACTGATGTTACTAAGGAACAATATATGAACGCAGCGATTACTTCGGGTATACAAGACGCAAATATTAAAGTAGGTGCAGTAGAGCAAACTTTAGGTTATGGTGCTTTATCGGGTATCTACAAAGCTTATGAAGAAGAAGGCAATGCACTTAATAAAGAAGATATACAAAATGCTGATGAAGAAATGCAACAACTATCAAATATTAGCAAAGAAAACCAAGGCAACGAGGATTATTCAGACGAGGCGCTTAATAATGCTGTTGCAGAAATAAAACAAGAAATAGCAGACCAAAAGCAAAATAACGATAATTTAAATCAAGATGAAGTACAGAAGATTGTTGATGATAAATTGAAAGAGAACGGTTTAAACAACTTATTAAGTGATAATCAAATAAATAATATTTATAACATCATGAATAACGTTTCTAATTCTAAAGTCATGAATGACGACCCACAAGCATATAAAGATAATGCTAAAAAAGTAGCAAAATCAATACAAGATAATTCAAAAGATTTAATAAATAAAGCTAAAGACAAAGCAAACGAATTAAACACAGATGAAAATAAAAATAAAGTAGTCCAATTCTTCCAGTGGTTATGGAGTATCATAGTTTCAATATGGAATTGGATAGTATCTTTATTTTAAATTAAACAGGAGGCGTTAAGATGGGATTATTTAAACAAAACACAGAAAACTTTGTATTACTAAGTGATATAAAACAGGCTGTTAAAAATCAATACAAAGGAGAGACTATTCCTCAAAAAGAAGAAATAAGAAAGATATATAATTTAAATCATAAAATTAACGTGGAACTTTTATCTATAAACTTGGATATTCAACAAAGAGATGTTCCTAGACGTGTACATGGTCTTTTAAAAATAGAATTTTTAGAAGAAAAAGGCATTCGCATTATGTCATCGTGTGAATGTCCTTTTGAAGTACGGGTTGACGATAGAAAAGTAATATATAGAGGGGAAAGTTCATCGATAGATGCTGAAGAAAGTAGAAAGATAAAAAAGGCGATAGATAATACTATTTATGAAATAGATTACTATAAAGCTAATTACAATTTGCTAAAAAATATTTTTATTGAATTAACACCAAATGATTAATTTTTGGAAACGTTTCACGTGAAAAATAATTAAAGTATACAAAAAAGCCGTAGGGATCTTGGCAGACACTACGACTTTTGTACAAAGCATTTATAAAATACTCGTATGTAAATAATAGTTTATAAATGCTAATTAATCAATAGGAGGCATTTATGATGAGTAAACAAATTATTGATAAAGAGACCTTAATTGGCTTAATAGATATGATGATTGGACTAACAGAAAAAGAACGACAAAGACTATTAGAAATGGATAATAGAAAAGTTGAATTTCGTTATAAAATGGCTTTAACAGAAAAAACAGATGAAATGATTGGTTAAAAGGGGTAATGTTTTTAGACATTGTAATAGATAGTGATTCTATTAAAGAGTTATTCAACGTATTTATTAATTAAAGATTAGGAGAATTTTCCATTGAAAAAAATTCATATTGAAAATATAAATGATTTCATTTTAGTAGATGATGACGATTTTGAAAGAGTAGATTTCTATAAATGGCATAAGTCGTTCGCTCATGAAACACAACGATTTTTAGCACAGGTAGTAGGACGAAAAATATCACTACCATCATTCATACTTAATGATGCATATGCGTATCAAAAAGAAAAAAATCATGATTTTAGAAAATCAAATTTGTCTACAGACAAATACTCGTTTAGATATCGTAAACCACAAAAGAATAGTAGTTCAAAATATAAAGGTGTCTCGTACAACCAACATAGTAAGAAATGGATTGCGAGTATTTGTGTTAAAGGACAGACTATATTTTTAGGTCGTTTCACTGAAGAAATAGAATGTGCAAAAGCTTATAATCGAGCGGTACAAAAATATTGGAATGGACAAGGTTATTTGAATGATGTCAAATAAATATACGAATGTATAGAATATGCAAAATTGCTACCTATAATAAATGATTATGTAAACCAAATTAAAATGATAAACCTAGTGATATAAAGGTTTTCAAAGGTTATCGAAAAGTAACGGTTATTCATAAAATATACATCGTTGATTTAACAGTGTTTCTAAAGGTTTTTGATTTGGGTAATTTGTATTTTTATTCAAAAGGAGGTAGTTAAAATGTATCACTATGAGAGAGTTAGAAAGACGTTCGCAGGCATTTTTATTGGTTTGCTATACTTTATAGGTAGTTTGTTTTTAGTTAGTTGGATAGGTCTTAAAATGTTTAACAGTGGTATGGGCGAATTAATTATAATACTTCTGACTATTGCTCAAATATTTGCTTTAAGATTAGTTTATCGAAGTATAGTAGCACCAGTATTTATAAAGTATGAAAAAAGGTAAAAATAGCATGGGAATGGGCGCTGAGAGAGGCGCTCATTTGCATTGAGAATAGAGATAACAGGGGAACGTTAGTAAAACGTTCTCATTTTTTTGTTTTGTGACCTGTAAATCACTTGCATAGTTATTATAATAAGCATATAATGAAAATTGTTAAGGCAAAAACTAAATTTGCATAAAAAATAGAGACTTGATAAGCACAGTAATAAAAATGTTGGTAGCATTTTTATTACTTACGAAATCAACGTTACCTAAACTAACGTTTAATCCGATTACTTATAGAAGTCTCATTAACACTTAGTATTATATAAGGTTATTGAGATAATGGCAAGTGATTGAGATACAAATATATGTTGAGAAACAAGGTATATTTGCATAAACACTAGGACTGGTAACGTTTACCAGTCCTATTTTTTTGTCCGAAAACTAAATAGATTTCATAGGTGTTTCGTGGAAGTAACCACCTAAATGCGTAAAGTAATTTAATGTACAAACGCAGATCACAACAAGTTGTGTAGCGTTTGTACATTAAAAACAATGTAGAGCGTTAAACAAGTTACTCGTGGGCTAGAGCGTTAACCAAAAATATTATCTAGCATGTATACGAAGTTATCCGTTTTATTTGTGTGCATATGGTGTTGTTAGTTGACTAATTTCACACCATTAGTAAAGCGTTTGGGCAACGTTGAGCTATAATCAACAGAAAAAGGTCAGGGGAACTTATCACATGTTGAAATACATGTAACGATAGGGGATTATGTATCATTGCTATCACTCAATGCAATACAGAACGTCTGATAGCGTGAGGCAGGGTTAAAGGTTAGAAGATAAGTCAATGTCGATACGATACATAGTAAGCTTGCAACAACTTAAGTCTATGCTAAAACGGAGCTACACCGGATACTAACTCATGGTATACCATTGAATTAAAACAAGATAGACTACCCCGTTTTGCATTTTTAAGTGCAAAACGGGGAATGTCTGTCTGCTTATCCGTTGCTAATCTATCGGTACCCATTGCAACAAAACACCCACACAAATACAAGTTAAAATATTAAATAAACGTGCTGATGTTTAAGAAATCGCGAACGATATTCAAATAATTTAATGCTTTACTTGATTAAAAAGTTTACTGAAATATGAATTAAATAAAGATGGAATGAGCAAATCAATTTTAACTAATTTATTAAATAATTTATATAAGTGGGTAGAGCGAGGAACGAGCGTATGATTTGGGAAATATAACTGCACAAATTGAATTTCGTGAGTTGCTTTAGCAACGAATCGTAATTTAATTTTGAAGTTCAAGCAAGCGAACGTAAGTGAGTGCGGTAGTAGTTAAGAGGTAAAATAAAAAGGCTAAATCACATATTACTTATTTGTAATACACATATTAAGCATATAGATATAAAGCCTTAAACCTACCTATATTTGTATAATGAAAGTATAACGTTAATATAATGTTAGTATAATCGGCATAATTTTCATTATACTTTCACACGCACGAGATCAACCTAATTTACGCCTTTTTACTTAAAAATTCAACGTACTGTCGTACGTTTCAACAGTTGACCTCCCGATAACCACATGGTGTTATCGGGAGGTCAACTGTAAATTTTAAGTTTCGGCGTATTATCGGTTGTAAGCGTGCGTGTGTTATGTTATATTATAGACAGTTCATTATACTAACATTATATAAGTAATGGTTAGTGTGTGAAGATAGGTAGGTTCAAGTTCAGAAGTTCAAGAGAGTAAGTTCAAAGGCACAATTCAAGAGCATAGTTCAAGTGATTATGTGGGAAATATCGAGGAGGTAGGTAGTTCGAGTACGGAAGTTCAAAAGCATAGTTCAGATTTAAATAGGTGTTTGTTGTGGATTATGTGATTGGAAAGTATATTTTTTTTAGTGTAGTATGTGACTTATAAGACACATTTATTTTAATTTCTTTTTTTGGTTTATCCGAATATTTTTTTAATTCAAGCGTATTCTATTCGTAATTTTGATAACATAATTAATGAGTGATAAGCTGTTAGTTATGTTTATTATATTTATGAAAGGGGTGCTTGAATGGTCTTAAATGAGAGTCAGATATATATATTAGATTGCATTAATAAGTTTGGAGTTTTAACTACTCAACAACTTATTAAATATATTGATGGAAAATTTAGTGATATATATATTTATAAAATTATTACTCATTTTGAAGAGTTAGAAATAATAAAAAAAGAGAAATTAGGAAAACGTAAATATTTCTACTTATTACAAGAGGGCTTTAAGTTATCTAGTAATCCTATGCACATATTCAGAACAATTAAAATTTCAGAGTTAAATCATGATTTGCAAGTTAATGATTTTTTGATCCAGCAGTCGCTGGAACTAAAAAATCAATCAACTATTGATGATTTTGAAATTTTAACTGAAAGAGAGATTGTTTATAAGTATTTGTCAGAGGCAGATAGAAAAAGTCACAGACAATTTGGAAGTACAAATAAAAGTAATTTAGTTAGAAAGATAAGACGAAATATCCCAGATGGAATTGTAAGTTATACATCAAATGGAACAACAACAAATATTGCTTATGAATTAGAGCTTAATCAAAAGTATGTATCTAGGTACAGACAAAAAATGAAAGATTATCGTAACGAATTTTTGCAAGGACGATATGACGCTTTAATTTATATGTGTAATGGCAAAGCTATTGAACGTAAAATACAATCCGTTTTAGAAGAATTAGATATAAACATCAATATTCAATTTGTACAAATAGATGAGGTGTTATAAATGAACTCAAAGGGTGGAAAATCAAACGATGAAATAGCAAAAGAATTTGGGCTTATGGGATTGTTTGTTGTAATAGCAGCGATAGGATTACCATTGTTAATAGTTTCGCTTTTTGCTACTATGTTAGCTTTAATTATAAAAAGTGTGAAAATTAGAGGCTTAATTATTGGTGTGAGTTTATTAATATTTATACTTACAATGATAAGTGATTTTAACTCATATTTCGCATATTTACCTATATTTGCTGATGTTTTTAACGCTGGATTTATGAATGGAATAATTGAAAATTTATTTGATAAAAAACCACAAGTAACGCTGATGACCTATATTCAATATATCAGTGGAGGTATTGTTATCGGAACAGTTTTCAGTTATTACAGAGATTATTTGCAACATAAAACAGTTAATTCTAAAAAAGTTGCAAAAGATAAATTTTATAATTCTAGTCAATTTAAAAGGATTAGAAAAAAGCGTGACAAAATTAATGGTAAAATACAGAAGAAATTCAGACAAGAAAAGCCAGTTGGCAAAGTATTGTTAGGAATTAATGAAAAAGGCGAAAAGTTAATTCAAGATTTTAAAGAATTAAATTCACATTTATTTTTAACAGCCACAACTGGTGGTGGTAAAACAGTTGCTTTACTCAATTACGTTGAATATGTCGCAATGTTTAACAAACCTATGTTGTTTATTGACGGTAAAGGGTCAACAAGCACTATAGATGATGTAGCCAAAATCAGTAATGCATATGGTAAAGAGTTAAAAGTATTCGGGGATAGAAGCAACGTAACTTATAACCCTATTAAACATGGTAATGCTACACAGATTACTGATAAGTTAGCAGAATTAGTGCAAACAGAAAGTACATATTATTCATCAGTCAACGTTGCTTTAATTCAACCACTTATAAGTTTTTTAGACGATTATAAAATAGAACGTAATTTACACAATTTAGCGAAGTATTTAGACCCCGAAGAAATTAAAAAAGTGTTAGATAGTGATGTTGAAATTATTGAAGAAGAATACGAAGAAGTAGAAAAAGTTGAAGATGAAAACAAAGAAGAAAATAAAAGCAGTGGTTTTGATATTACAGCTATAGCTAAAAAAGATAATCCAAACACAGAAAACACCAAGACAGTCATTAAGACACGTAAAAAAGAGGTTAAAAGTGATAAAGCTCAAATTTATCAAGAAAAGTTTTTTGATAGATATAAGCATACAAGAGAGGGTGAAACTTTCTTATTCGCTAATGCAGATACTGTCAGAATAGTTATATATAAGCTAATAGATAGTGATATAGGTCATTTGTTTGTAGAAAGTGATAATGAATTAGATCTAGTAGAATGTTCAGAGAATAAAGAACATGTTTTCGTGAGTTTTGACGGTCAAACTTACGGCGATTTTATTAAAGTTATCGGAAGATTTTTAATATTAGATATTAACTATTTATCTTCAAAAAGAGTTCATAAAGAAGTTGATACAGATGAATATTTAGCAATATTTGATGAATTTAGTGTATATGCTAATGAAAAAGTAGTAGATACTATTAATAAATCGAGAGAGGGTAATTTTCATATTGCTATTGCAACGCAATCAATTTCAGATTTACACGCAGTTGACCCTAACCTTGCAAATCTAGTAATACAAAACACTAATACTCATATAATTGGTAAAACAAATAGCCCAGAAGATGTGGATTTATGGAGTAAAGCGTTTGGTACTTATGATGATTATGATGTTACTTATAAGACTGGTAAATCTGGAAGAAGTTTCTTAACTAATAGGGTTGATGAGAAAGACTCCGCAGGGACAGTAAGGAAAGTTAATCACTTCAATATTGAGCCCGATAGGTTAAGAGATTTAGGAGTCGGCGAGTTTGCAATAAATAGAAAATCTTCATCAAAACCGGTAAAACCAACAATATTATATTGTAGGTATCCTTTAAACATTGAAAGTGAGGTGTAGGTCTTGTTTAAAAAATACAATGAATTTAAAGAGAAATTCATAGATTATATGGATAATAAGCACGGAAACAAAAAGAAAAGCCCTAAGCAACCTAAAAGTGATACAGACAATAGTAACTCGAAATCAGATACTAAAAGTAGGGCTAGCAAGAAGAAAAATCATAAAGTCAGCCAAACTAGAAAATTAGCATTTTCGACAAGTAAAGTTCAAAAAATTGTTTCATGGTCGATTATAGCTTTAATAATCATTAGCGTACTTTTTAACATTATATTTTTTGTTAAATACAACAATATACAGTCAACAGTAAAAAGTGAACGTGAACAAGTACAAAATGAATTAAACCAATCGGGCAACAATGTTGAGAACAAATCAGACAAGGCTCAATATTTCACAGAAAGATTTTTAAAAGATTATTTCACAATTCCAAAAGAAGATGACGAAAGAAACAAACATATAGATGGAATGAGTAAATACTTTTATAAAGGCTTTGATGTTGAAGAATTATACAATTTAGATAATTTTGATGGGTCAAGAGAGTATATAAGTTCTGAATATGTTAGTAAGCACGTTAAGTCAGACAATGAAGTTGTTTTATATTATGACGTTAAATATAAAAACGTGAGTATTGAACAAGAAGAGAAAAAAGAAACTGTAGGAAAAGGCAAAGACAAAAAAAAGAAAACAGTTAAAAAAGATGTTGAAAAACCTAGCGAAGAAGAAACGCAAGTAGCAGTAACTTTAAAAGGTAAAAATGGTGGTTACGCAGTTGTAGATAATCCTAAATTAACATCACAAAAATTACATTCAGATGTTACAGAAGAAGATATAAAACAAGACGATAGAAACGACAATACTTTAACATCAGATAGTAAGTTTAAATCAAGTATTAAAGAGTTTTTAACAGCATATGGTACTTCTGATGATAAATTATCATTACTATCAAGCTATGATAAAGGTTTGAGTAATCAAACATTAGTAGATTATCAAATTCTAAATTCACATCAAGATAACAAGAATTACAAAGCTAAAGTATTTGTTACTTATAAAGATAAATCGGGCGTTGAAAGTAATTACACCTATAATCTAATATTAAGTAAGCAAAAAGATAAGTATTACATTGAAAAGATTGAAGAATAATTTTTAAGATCCAAAAGTCAAAATTCAAACTTTTGGTAAAAAAATTATTACTTTAAAGGAGGTGAAACAATATGGGTTTAAATCTTCAAGATATGTCAGAAAGTATTTTATCGCAGATTGCATTCGTTGTTTTAATCATTATGGCGTTTAGAGCAATCGCAGCTTACGTTAGGCAAGATTGGGGGCAATTCCTAGGTGGTATTGTCATGGGTCTATTGTGTTTAATCATTGTTATATTTGGACCTCAATTACAAAACCTAGCTGAAAGAATAGGTGGAGGAATTTTCGGAAGTGTATACGTGCCACAAATTACAGCAATGATAAGTGGGATTATAAGATAACAATTAGCGTGTGCAAACAGAATAGTGGAAGTTGCACACGCTTATTTTTAAATTAACTACCGCACTCACTCGCGTTCGTTTGCTAGACATTTTAAAGTGTAAGTTGATTTAAGATCCAAAAGTTGAAGTTCAAACTTTTGGAAAAAATCAATTACATTTAAAACGTTAAAGGTGCGTTTCAACTTTAATCATATAAAGTTTTTAATAAATTTTCAATTAATATGAATGATGAATGGAGTTTTGTTTATGTCAAAAGAGAATGAAAAACAAAATACCCATGAAGAATTTGAAGGCAATTGTTATACACGTGAAATGAAATACCCTATTAAGATTTATTATTTATTTAAAGGTAGGTCATTTGAAATACCCTTGCCAGAGGGCATGGAATTAAGAAAGGTTATAGTAGGAACGATAACAGCAATAATTGTTCTAGTAATTATGTTTTTAGCCTTTATAACTGGTAGTGACGCTATTAGAAGTTTGATTTTAAATAGAGGGATAATCATTACAGCTGGATTAGTGTTTTTAGCAGTATTTATTGTATATCAAATTGACTACGGTAATAAGTCGATTTATCGGTTCTACATGGATAATATAATTTACTTATTAACTAGAAAAAGAAGATATGAACATTACGAACAAGTAAATCGTAAGTTAGAAAATACAAAGTTAGAATATTCTAGTTTTGTTATAAGAGATGAGGTGGGCAATGATGAAAAATCCAATGGCACAGATAAAGTTTCCGATTAAAGAAGTTGACGGGAATATAATTTACAACATTAATAATGAAGTGTGGGCAGTATATAGACTTGATTTTGACTACTTGCCTATCAATAATGATGATGCTTATTTACAATATGTTAGAAAAACAATACAATTTCTCAAATTAAATAATTACAGATATAGATTTAATTTAATACCACGTAATTTTGATTTTGATAAGCATATGCAAAGAACGATAGATAGTTATGTAAAGGGAGAATTAGAAGAAGAAGGCAATTATTATTTAAATAGAGCGAAAAATATTTTGCAAGTAGAGGCGTTTGGTTTTGAATATGATGTAGTGTTGCAAGTACAGTTAAATGTTTCTGATAGGGTTACGCCTGACAATGCAAAAGATTTTATAAAAAAACTACAAGAACGTATTTCGGAAGATATATCAAAGTTCATATTTCGTAATGAAGATACTGAAAACAGTCTAACAAAGAACACTGACGAGGCAGAAAGAAAGTTTTTACTAACAGCGTCCTCATATAAAGCTTTTGAGAAAGTAACACCATCATTACTTAATAGATACTTGTACTATATGTTCCACAGAAACGAGTCAATTGTAAACAATGCTAAATCTGATTATGAAATCACGGAGGGAGTTATAGAAAATCATAAAGGCTATATGACTATTGAACATACAGATAGAACAGACTATCTAACGTTTTTACCATTTAGTCAATTGCCAGCTAGAACATATGGATATAAATTTATCGACATGTTGAAAACGTCATTTGATTTCCCGATGGATATAACACTAGATTTTAGGTTTAAAGATAAAAATAAAAACTTGAAAGAAGTACGTAAATTCAAAAAGCGTCTAGGTTTCTTTAATCAAAACATTATAAATGACCCACAATTAGATGAAGATGAAGTAGTTCAAAACGCGCCCGAAAGATTGGAAAAATTAATTGATGGAATTAAGGAAGAAGAAACAGACTTATTATATTTAGATATGATGTTATGTGTATACGCTGATAGTAAAGAAGAAATGGAGCATAGAGTTCAAATTGTTATGGATAGTATATCTAAAAACCATTTCAAATTAGAACGTCCTACAATTGACCAGTTAGTCCTATTCCACAAATCAATATTAGGTAGCGATACAGAATATAATTACTTTGAACAAGTTGTTGACCCCAAACTTTTAGCGCAAAGTGGAATAGATCTAACACATAAGGTAGGTAATAACTATGGTTTTCCAATCGGTCAAAATGTAACAGGGTGTGGTGTTACTGATATTAAACAAGCTAGGTTTAAAAATAATGGGAATGTATTTTTGAACCCATTGCTTACCAAATATGATATTAAAGGAGCAAAGCACACAAACGGTAATATGCTTATATCTGGCCCCCCCGGTTCCGGTAAATCATTAGGCGTGAAAAACATGTTTACATGGTGTTCGTTTTTTGGAGCAAAAGCGCTTTATGTAGACCCTAAAAACGAGTACAGAAGAAATATCGAAAGTGCAGTTGAGAAATACCCAGATAATGAGGCTTTAAGAGGACTATATGAAAAGATGAATTTTGTTCATTTAAGTTCTGATGAATTATATAGAGGCTCATTAGACCCACTTATATTTTTAGATGGCGAAATTGCTTTAGCGACAGCTAAACGTACCTTAATGCTTTTAGGTAATGTTAATGATGACCGTAGTGAAGTTAATATCGTAACAGAATGTATAAAAAAAGAAATGGCTCAATCAGATTTTCCAACTTTAACTGGTGCAGTAAAACGTATCAGAGAAGAAGGGAAACACAATGATGAGGCTTCATCTATTGCAACATTTATTGAAAACTTTAATACAGGATTAGGCAAAATGTTATTTGGTAATGAAAATTCACAACCTTTAACTTTTACAAATCAAATTACTGTTTTAGGTGTGCAAGGCTTAACATTACCTAATAAAGTTGATGGAGGCGCAAGAGCAAATACATCGTTAGAAGATGACGAGCGTATAGGGTTAGCTATTATGACAGCAATTACAAAATACGTTCATATCTTTAGTAGAAATTATGAAGAGGACGCCTTAATGATTATGGACGAGGCTTGGATATTTAATTCATCACAAGAGGGCGAAACACTAATTAATGAAATGTTACGTACAGGGCGTTCGCTTAAAACTGATATTTGGTTAGTTACACAAGCCTTTGATGACTATAATACACCAACATTCAGAGAATTAATTGGTTGTAAAATGGCGTATCGTCCTAAATCTGACGCAAATACAGATGAATTAATAGACTTTTTCGGGTTGCAAGTTAATGAAGATAATAGACAAGTAATTGCTAACTTAGAAACAGGTATATGTTTGTATGAAGATTATAGAGGTCGAGTTGAAGTAATTGCTAACGATATTATGTTTGAAGAATGGTTTGAGGCATTTAAAACAACAGATAAAGATAACGCAATGCTTAAAGTAGAAGAAGAACATTACACATAACTACAATAATTTAATTTTCATGATCCAAAAGTTTAAAACCAAACTTTTGGAATTGAAAATTAAAACAATAGAGGTGGAGCCAATGAAAAAAGTAATATCTTTATTGGTTATTATGGGTTTAGCAGTTACCTTAACAGCTTGTAATAACTATCCGTATAATTTAGATAAAGAAAAAACAGAAAAAAGCGTTAGAGAAACAGCGATTAATAGAATACCTATTAGTCTACAAAAAGAAGAATATAAAAAGAGCGATATTATTATAAAAGAGATTGGTTTAGCAGAGGCAGAGTCATACGCAAAAGATAATGAAAAGGATTATAAATATTTCATTAAATATGGCTCAAAAGATGGGAAGTTAAATCGTGATATGGTAATGACCGAGGATTACGAAAGTTCTATTGAAAACCTATATAAAGCCAAAGATGGCTCATTAGAGAAAGTAGCTGATAACTAATGAAAAAAGTTATTGCATTATCTTTAGTATTAGCTTTTATCCTTGGTGCAGTTTTATCAATCAATACATTTTATAATGTGTCCGCTGATAGTAATTCTAATGATATAAACAAGTCAATTACAGATTATGTTGAAAAGCAAGACAAACTAAAAAAACAACGTGAACGGTATAAATACGACCCACTAGGTCATTACGGTTTAATGTCACATGGTACTGAAAAATGGTACGAGTTTAAAGAAAAAACAGGTGGAGGCATTGCTGTAAGTATTAAAGATATGGTCTGGATGTGGTATGTAATTGCCACAAGTTTAGTAACAGAGATTGTATTTCAAATGTTTAACTTAGATATAATTAGCTTGTTTCAAGCGCAATTACAAGATTTCACAAGTAGTTTAGCCGGTAAAATAATAACAAACTTAGTTACGTTTGGTATGGCAGTAATGTCAGTTTATATTGTTATTAAGGCTTACATGAAACAAGATTTTGGAGCATTTTTTAAACTTTTAGGATTAATTTTATTATCTCTCATAATGCTATTTAGTATTCAGTCAGAAAAATTTAATTATATAGGTATCGCAGATACTGTTAGTAAGAGTGTTGAAAATACTATTATATCCGTTCCTTTCGACCCCGTAGGCGATAGTTCTTCAAAAGATATAGGCATTAATGGAAGTACAGCAGTTGCAATGGAAAACAAAGTTTTTGACGCATTAGTTGTAAAACCTTACCTTTCATTAACATATGATAGTTTAGATAAAAGTAAAATAGACTCAAAACGTAAAAAAGGCTATAAAGTAGATGATTATTTAAAAGCAAGTCCATTTAAAGATAAAGGGATTGATAAGCGAGATAAAATCGCTAAATATGAAACAGAGGATATGGAAAATACAACAATAAGTAATGCTAATGCATGGACTATTGTAGGTAATATATTTATATACTTCTTAGGTTTAGTAGTACAAGGTTTCGTATTTGGTTTGTTATCAATTGTAAGAATAGGTTTACAGTTTGCTTTCTTATTATTACTAGCATTGTTACCAGTTGTATTATTAATGTCTTTCTTCCCAACACTAGAAAAAGGATTATTTGGTTGGGCAAAGGCAGTAGGTTTTGTCATTATCGGTAAAGCAATGATTGTATTCTTTATTGTTTTTGTAATGGCTATTATGTCATTCGTTTATCGTATGCAAGATGTTGCGAACGATAGTATTAGTGTAACGATATTCTTTACAGTTGCGTTTGCGATTGCTTGTATATGGGTTTATTTCCAACGTAACACAATCATGGCTACAGTATTTAGTGGTGGCGAAATCAGTACAAGACAATTACAAAGAGGCGATAGTAATTTGGCTAATGCTTCAAAAAATACTGGTAATAAAGCTAAACAAGTAGTTGGTTCTGGAGCTAGTGGTTTCAAAAAAGGTGCTGGCAAAGTCGCAAGTGGTGCAAGAAATATGTTTACTAACAACAAATCAGATACAAAAGCTAATTCAACATATAGACAACAGTTTGATGAAACAGCTAATAACTATAATCAATCAGAGGCTAGACAAAACGAAAACACAACAATGAATGAAAATGAGCAGTTTAATGACGGAAACGAAGGTAATACATCAGAAGAACGTAAATCAAATGAAACTAGCACACATCAACCTAACTTCCAAGAACACTCACAGACACGAAATGAAAGTGAACAAAGAAGTAACCAGAATGATTATCAAAATAATAATGAACGTTCAAATATCCAAACAAATGATAGATTTAGTAATCAAGAACATTCAAACGATAATTCTGTTCATAGAAAAGAATCTAATAATCAGCCTAAAGAAAATCAGTTTAGACCAAACAATCCAAATAACACACCAACAACTAGATATGAGGCTAACAAACAATTTGAAAATAGACAGCCTCAAAATTTAAGACAAGCACCAAGAGAAGTACCGAAACCACAAAGACCACAACACAAACAAAATGTGAACATAAATCATAATCCAAAAGTAAAAAATCATAATCATGAAACAGTTAGAAATTTAAAACGTTATAACGTAAATAGCAGCCAAAACTATAAACTTAATAGAAATAACAATCTAAGCAGAAAAACAAACTCTCGAACTAGAACAAGCTACTTATCTAATAAAGATGATAAATAGGTGGGTGCTTATAAATGGCTAATATAAAAGACAAAGTAAAGCATAAAGCGAAGAAGTATATTGTTAGACATGGGTTAAAAGTTATACTAGGTGCATTGTTTTCAACCACAGGTGCAGTGGTGGTTGGAGCGCTCGCCATTGTATTTGGTTTTGTTGTGATCTTCGGTGCTTTCTTTGATTATGATACTCAAAGAAAAGCAAACGAAGAAGCAACAAATGGTAGTTGTAGTGTATCAGGTGGCAATGTAGATAAATCAGGAATAGCCACTTTTAATAAAAACGCCAAAGGAGGTGCATTAGAGGGTCAGGGGGATAAAGTTGTAAAAATAGCAAAAGAGAATGATGTTCCACCAAAGCTTTTTATGGCAATTATAGCGAGTGAGTCAGGTTGGGCAACTTCTTATGGTGCTACCGAACAAAACAATCCTTTATCTGTTATTGGAAGTGGTAGCATATCAGATGATAGTTCACGTTTCCCAACCATTGAAAAAGGGTTGGAGGCTGGCGCTAAAAACCTTAATAAATTATATATATCAGAAGGGCTAGATACACCTAAAAAAATCGGTCCAAAATATGCACCAGTTGGAGCTAGTAATGATATAGGAAATTCTAATGCTAATTGGATTACTACTGTAACTAAAATAATGGACTCATTAGGTAAAGGTGGCGATGATGTCAAAACCAATTGTAAAACACCTAGTGGTACAGGTAGCGATGGTAAAGGCTTTGACTTTAAAGGTAAGTTTCCAAAGCCCGATAAATCAAAATATAACGGTCAATCTTACCCATGGGGTCAGTGTACATGGTATGTACATCAACGAAGAAAAGAAATCGGTAAACCAGTACCTTTAACATGGGGTCACGGTGGCGATTGGGGAGATAATGCAAAAGCGCAAGGTTGGGACGTTGGCAGTAAACCTAAAGCTGGCGCTGGCGCCTCAATTAAACCCGGAAACTTTGGCGCACCACCACCATATGGGCATATCATGTTTGTTGAAAAAGTCAAAGATGATGGAGGTATCATTGTTTCAGAGGCAAATGTAAAAGGCGAGGGCGTTATTAGTTCACGAGAATTTAGTAAAGCAGATACTCAAAAAATGCAATTCATTTATGATAAGTAGGTGCAAACAATGAAAAAAATAATAATGGTTGTTGGTATAGTTTTATTAATTGCTTTCATCTTATTTATGTTCATTTTTGTAAATGGCAATGATGATAAAAGTTCTGAAAAACCTAAAGAAGAAAACACTAAGACTAGTAATGAAACTTCTGATAAAGTTAATGAACCAAAAACTAATTCAGAAAGCAGTAACAGTTCAAACAAAACAGATAGTAAGGCATATGCAACAGCAAGAAACAATGCAGAGAAGTACATAGATATGGCTTACAATTATGATTTGAGTACTGATTACAAGGATAATAAAACTATATTCAGTGAGAGTATGTTTAAACAGTTACAAAAGTATGATAAAAGTTCAGATGGCGAGAAATATGGCAAGAATGATGATATACGTCGTAGTGTAACTGATATTACTATTTATTTTGATACAAAAGAAGAATTTCCACAAAAAGCATTATATACAGCTAAAGTAACAGCAGATAATCAAAAAGAAAAAAATAAAATGATACGTACAGTTACAGGCGAAATAGAATTTACAGAGGAACAAGGGAAACCTAAAATCGACGCATCAAAAGAAATTACAGCAGAAGAAACCGAAGAATAACATTAAGCAACAGTCAATAAACCAGTAGTATTTTTATGTATAAAATTTAAACTACAAAATTTTAGATCATAAAAATCTCCACCTTACCCCCTACTAAAAGTAGGGGGTATTATTGACAGTTGCTTTTTTTGTTTTTGATTGCGCAGTTGCGCGAAAAAGGAAAAATGGAAAAACTTACATTTCCTTTTCGCTTGCACAATCTTAAAAACAAAAACCATTTAGTAAGCAAATATTAGCGAGAATGAGTGGTAATTTTTCAGCAGTTGAAATTCTAGGGGGGAACCAGTTCCCCCCTACCCCCTTAGGCGCTCCCCTAGAAAAATGGAAAGGGGGGGATAAACCCTACTGCCAAAGCAAAAAAGAAAAAACCAATTATTAGGGTCTACCGGGTAGACAGAGTAGACCCGAAAATGTTATAATAAGGTATACCCAATAAAGAAAGGAAGTTTTAA
>ERZ1023420.221-NODE-221-length-19988-cov-10.838910_pt1 | contig 19988 bp, 20 predicted proteins | sample MGYA00380512_ERZ1023420 | MGnify/ENA primary metagenome ERZ1023420 (study PRJEB33173, sample SAMEA4830390) | metagenome | study: EMG produced TPA metagenomics assembly of the PRJEB25223 data set... | reverse complement strand
ATTATTAGTTACCACACAAAATAAAAAAGAAAGGTAATGCGCCTATGTGTAAGTTATATTAAATACATAAAAAAACCAAAGATGATATTCAATTAATATTATATAAGCAGTGCTAAGACTATATTCAATGCCCTTAAAATAAATCGAGGTGTTATAATGAAGAACAAATAAAATTAAGAGTTATAGTTCACAAAATGCCAAGTGCACGAATAATTAAGGAAAAATGGAAAAGAGAAACAAGAAATGGATAAGTTACTTGGAATATATAAATCAATCACAAAAGAAGCTGATTTATCTAAAATTGCCATATAAGTCTCTGATGAAGAGTTAGAAGATATATTACTTGGCCGAAAATAAATAACACTCATTTATAAAAGTTCATAAGACATTTGTATAGAAAATTCAGATTGTGATTTTTAGAGAACAGCAAATAAAGTATTTAAGTAATTAGCGTTTATATTATTGACTAATTATGGAATAGATAATTCTTATAATAATTATTACATCTCTTAAATAATCCAACTATTATATTATAAGTATAGTCATTACTAATTGACTAAAAAACGAACTATTTTTAATTATATAAAATTAAATCATTAGTTAAAAGCATATTTCAAATCACCCCCCTACCTTATAGAATAAGGGTAGGGGAGGACTTGTTAATATTTATTATAAATTTGTATTTATATTCATTATACGAATTTTATCAAATTTATATTTCTCTTCGTATGTATTTTTTGAACTCATTAAATTAACGGTCCATTATATAGTTCATGATATAAATCATATTTAAAATGCGTTATAATAATTAAGAAAAGACAAATATTAGGGGTGTCATGCATGAGTGGACTTAGAAGTGTCACATTAGGGACAAGTGATCTTTCTAAAACAAATAAACTATTTAAAGATATTTTAGGACTAAATGTAGCATCTAAAAATCAAGCTTTACGTTTTGGTGATGCAGATTTAAGTCCAGGTACACGAATACATTTTGTTGAAGTGCCAAATTCTGAATATGAAAATCAACATATCGCTAGTGTTGGTTTGAGAACGCCGACAGATTCAGGATTGGATGAGTATCAAACGATTTTTAAAGATAATCAAATTCAAGCAAGTGAAATTACTGAGTTAAACGGTAATAAGCATTTTAATTTCGAAGATAGCAACCATCAAATTTTTGATATTTATTCGAATGAACATAATACGGGCGTCGGACTAGGCACACCCACTTTTGATAGTACAGTAAATCCGCTACACCAAATTCAGGGACTTGGTCCTATCATTATTAAAGTTAATGAATTGCCAGTTACAGCATCTATCCTAAAGAATGTATTTAACTTAACTCATTATGCTGAGTACGAATCAACAGAGTTTCCTGACCAAGTGATACAAGTATTTCAAATTGGCGAAGGTGGTTTAGGTGGTGAACTTCATTTATATCAGCCTAATGAACCTATTGAATTAAAAGAAGAAGGCATCGTTGAGCAAATTGAATTTAGTGCAAATTCAGTTGAAGCATTCAACAATGCACAAAAGGAATTAGATGACATTGGCATTCCTTATCAGACATTAAATCAAGGCGATGCTCAATCACTACGTATTACTGAGAATAGTGGCATCTCATTTATTTATACATTAGAAAAGTAAAACAATAATTATATGGAGGCATGAAATTTATGGCAATGTTACATGAAACATGGAAAACACGTACACCTATTAAAAAAGTTGAAGTAATTAATACAGATGCTAAGAAATTTACAGTTTCTGATATGTTAACTGTTGGAAAGCAATATGATGTTATTAATGAAACTGAGGAATACTATCAAATTATTGATAATTCTGGTTTAGTCGGTGGTTATTATAAAACGTACTTTAAAGAAGTTTAGTATCAATAATTAAGCATGTTCATGATTTAATCAAGACTTGGGGGTTATTTTGAAAAAGTGATGTAACCGTTGAAATATACTCAACATTACTTTTTCAATGCAACTTCTTAGTCTATTTTTCATTTTAAAGAAGGAGAGTAAACTACAAAAATGATTAAGAATCAATATATTAATTCAGATGAATCCGTATTTAACGATGCTAAAGCATTATTTAATTTAAATAAAAATATATTACTTAAAGGGCCAACAGGTTCTGGTAAAACCAAATTAGCGGAAACACTTAGTGCAGCTGTTAATACACCAATGCATCAAGTTAACTGTTCAGTAGATTTAGACGCTGAAAGTCTACTTGGTTTTAAGACAATTAAAACAAACGAACAAGGTCAACAAGAAATTGTTTTTATAGATGGTCCTGTAATTAAAGCAATGCGTGAAGGACATATCCTTTATATTGATGAAATAAATATGGCCAAACCTGAAACCTTACCAATACTAAATGGTGTTCTAGATTATCGTCGTCAACTTACAAACCCATTCACTGGAGAAGTGATAAAAGCGGCGCCAGGATTCAACGTTATTGCCGCAATTAATGAAGGCTATGTAGGTACACTTCCTATGAACGAAGCTTTGAAAAACCGTTTTGTTGTTATTCAAGTAGATTATATAGACGGTGAAATATTAAAAGACGTTATTAAGCAACAAAGTCAACTTCAAGATGATGCTATTATTGAACAAATTATCAAATTCAATGAAGATTTACGTACAATGTCTAAACAAGGACAAATTTCTGAAGAAGCAGCTAGTATCAGAGCATTAATAGATTTAAGTGACTTAATTACTGTAATGCCAATTGAGCGTGCTATTCAACGCACAATTATCGATAAATTAGAAGATGAGCGTGAACAACAAGCAATAAAAAATGCGATTGAATTAAACTTTTAGAGAGGGATTATTATGAGCGATCGTTTTATCAAATTTAATGATGAGCAATTAGATGCTAAGCAAGTTATGATGCTACAGGACTTAGCGCGCTTACTTCTTAAAAATGAGCAAACACAAGTTAAAATTCAAAAATTCCCTTACTATGATCCAATTAATAACATATTGATCACAAGTTGGTTCTGGTCGCACCGTCCCGAGCATATAGAGAAAGCCGGACTTAAAACTGACGTGATGCTCGCAGCTTATGGGTATCAAATGATGGATGAATCTATTGTGAATGAAGTATTACATGATAATGAGTTTGAACACCCTAAGTTTTATCAGCAAATTTTTAGATTACTAGAAGATATGCGCGTGTTTAATCATATTCGTAATGAACGCCCAAGTACTTCTAAATTAATAGATTTACGTTTACAAACGAGATTGTCTTATACTGAATCTCAAATTAAATTCTATAAAACTAAAACTGTGTATACTGATTTACTATTTTTATATTTAGAAAAAGCATTTCTTAGTCAGAATTTCTTTGATATTCCAATGATGCATTCACAATTAGACGATATTTTGAATTCTATGTTTCAATATCTGCCTAACTTTTTCCAAAATGAAACATCAGAAGATAATATGTACTTAGCTCAACGTATCATGTTCCAAATTGATGATATGTTAACCAAAGATATGTTAAATGAATATTATCATCTCCCTCGTCGTGTATATGAGGCAATCCATGAAATGACGTTTGATGAGTTAAAACGTACAGATGCGAGTAATGTAGATGGAAAAGACAATACCTCTGAGGATACTGACTCTGAGACTGCTGAAGCTGAAACGAATGCCCAAGATAGTAAATCAGAAGGCGGTGCTTACCTTGAAATGGAACTTCATGAGGGCGAGAATAGTGAGGTAATAAGTGATAATGATACTGCTCGTGAAGGTGATTCTACAGACGATATGACAGACATGATGACCAAAAAGGGTCGCGGTTCTGACAATACATTAAATAATGATGAAGGTGGCTCTATAGGAGAGAATGCATCATTCGCACTTAAAGGGATTAATGAAAATGTAGAAGTTAAATGGAATGTTCCCGATATCGAACCGGATTACTTATTAGAGTATCAAAATGTTAAAAACGATGTTCAATTTGAAACTAAGGATTTAATTCAAATTATCAAGAAAACTATTGATCGCGAACATGTTGATGAGCGACATAACCTTACTAAAGGTCGTTTGCAAAGAGATTTAACAAATTGGTTTATCGATGATCAATATAAATTATTTTATAAAAAACAAGATTTAAGTAAAACGTTTGATGCCACTTTTACTTTATTAATTGATGCATCTGCAAGTATGTTCGATAAGATGGAAGAGACAATCAAAGGGGTTGTTCTTTTCCACGAAACATTGAAAGCATTAAATGTTAAACATGAAATACTTGCGTTCAATGAAGATGCATTTGATTCTGATGATCGTAAACAGCCTAACATCATTGATGAAATTGTTCATTATGATTATTCAACCATGGAAAAAAGTGGCCCTCGAATCATGTCTTTACACCCACAAGATGATAACCGTGATGGCGTAGCTATACGTATTGCTAGCGAACGCTTGCTAAGAAGAAGTCATAATCAACGTTTCTTGATAGTATTTTCCGATGGTGAGCCTTCAGCCTACAATTATGCACAAGATGGTATTTTAGACACTTATGAAGGTGTAGAAATGGCCCGCAAATATGGTATTGAAGTATTTAATGTGTTTTTGAGTCAAGATGTTATAACAGAAGATATTGAACAAACCATTCATAACATTTATGGTCAATACGCATTATTTGTAGAAGGTGTAGAAAATTTGCCGAGTCATTTATCGCCATTACTAAAAAAATTACTTCTAAAATCATTTTAATAGATATATGATTTCTATTTTAAATATTTATCAACTTTTCAAATTTTCTGAAATCACATAGACTTGTAAATCCTTTTTATGCTAGAATGTTTAATATTGCAAACATACACATAAAAAGGAGCAATTCTATGAATAAGAATACTTGGATAGTAGGATTTACATTATTCGCTATGTTTTTTGGCGCAGGTAATCTTATTTTCCCACCAAATTTAGGCCAAGATAGTGGTCATTTCTTTTGGCCAGCAGTTATCGCATTTTGTTTAACAGGAATCGGCTTACCATTGTTAGGCGTTATCGTTGGCGCATTAGATAAGCAAGGCTATGTTGGTTCATTAAATAAAATATCACCTAAATTTTCTGTAATATTTTTAATTATTATATATTTAACAATAGGGCCTCTGTTTGCAATTCCGCGTACAGCTTCGACTTCATTTGAGATGACTGTGACACCAATTGCTCATACGAATAGTAATTTAGTGTTATTTATATTCACTCTTATCTATTTCCTAGTCGTTCTTTACCTATGTATAAATCCAGGTAAAATTGTAGATCGTATAGGATCTTTATTAACACCATTATTATTAATAACAATTTTAGCAATGATTATTAAAGGATTTGTTGATTATAATGGTAATGCACCATCTCATGGAAACAAGGTTGATTACAATTCAGCTATTGGAAGTTTCTCAAAAGGCTTTACAGAAGGGTATTTAACTATGGATGCAATCGCAGCAATTGCTTTTTCAATGATAGTAGTTAACGCGATAAAAGCTACAGGGGTTAAACATGCAAATCAAATATTTAAACAAACAGTTATGTCAGGCTTAATTGCAGCCATAGCGCTTGTATTTATATATGTTTCATTAGGATTTATAGGCAATCATATGAACATTGACAGTGCGACACTTAAAAATCTGACAGCTAAAGATCAAAATGTTGGTGCTTATTTATTAACAACAATGGCGGCGAATGGTTTTGGTGTCTTCGGTAAATATTTATTGGGTATTATCGTTGCACTCGCTTGTTTAACAACTGCTTGTGGCTTAATTGTATCTGTAAGTCAATATTTTAATAGAATATTCCCTAAAGTTTCATACAAAGCTTATGCAATATTCTTTACTTTGATTAGTTTCATACTGGCAAATTTAGGTTTAAATGCTGTAATTTCTATGTCAGTACCAGTATTGAGCGTTATTTATCCTATAGCAATAACTGTTGTATTACTAATTTTACTTGCACGATTCATTCCAACTAAACCAGTTGCACAGCAAGTACCAATTGCAGTTATTAGTATTGTTTCAATATTAAGTGTTATAAGTACTAATGGTTGGGTGAAGATGTCATTTATAGATGCTTTACCGTTAAAGCAATATTCTTTAGAATGGTTTCCAATAGCAGTAGTCGCAACTATTATTGGATATGTCGTTGCTAAATTCGTAAACCAAGACCATATTGTTTATCAAAAAGAATAGCTATCTAAACGAATTAATTATAATAAAAAAGCACATCATACTCATTTTGAGTTGTGATGTGCTTTAATCATTTTAGCTATTCCTTCTTCATCGAAAGTAAGTGTTGTTTTAATTCATCTTCTAAGCCAACAAGTTCTTTCTCAGCTTCTTTACGCTTTTGACGACCATTTTGTTGGATTTGAAGTGTTTGTTCAATTGTTTCAATAATATCACTTTGTGTTGTTTTAAGTGTTTCAATGTCTACAATGCCACGCTCATTTTCCGTAGCAGTTTCAATGGCATTTTGTTTTAACATAGCCGCATTCTGAGTAAGTAAATCATTGGTTGTATCTGTTACGGCACGTTGGGCAGACACTGCATTACGCTGTCTCATTAACGTAAGGGCAATTGCCATTTGATTTTTCCAAAGTGGAATACTTGTAAGAATAGAACTTTGAATTTTCTCAGCCAATGCTTGATTAACGTTTTGAATCATGCGAATTTGTGGTGCAGTTTGTATTGCAATTTGACGAGATAATTGTAAATCATAAATACGCTTATCTAAGCGATCAACAAATTGCTCCATATTCGCTACGGCTTGTATATCCATTTGATTACCAGTTTGATTGGCAAGTTCTTGTAGTTTCGGAATGTCGTTCGTTTGTATTTCATGTTTTTTTCTTTTAGCGGCGACGATATATAAATTAACATCATCAAAGTAATCTTTATTTTGTTGATATAATCCATCTAATAATTTGATATCTTTTGATAGATTATTTTTGTGTTTATCAAGCTGAATTGTAATTCTATCAATTTGGGAACTTACTGATTGCATCCTAGAAAACACTTCATTAATTGAAGCTTTGGTACGTTTAAAAAAGCGCTTAAGTTTGGATTGTTTCTCTGGATTTAACTCATCAGGATTTACAGCTTTTAACTTAGTCATTAATTGATTAAGTGAATCTCCAACAGGTCCAATATCTTTAGTCTGCACTTCATCCAGCATTTTATGTGAGAATTGAGACATATTTTCTTGCAAATGTGAGCCATATGATAATAGACCATCATTGTCTAAAGGTTTAATTTGTTGACTAATACTTTCAATTTTTTGCATTTCTTTATCATTGAATTGTTGCTGAAAATCATCTAAAACTGTATTTTGATTCGCTAGACTGACATTGCTATTATTATCTAGGTTTTTTAGTTGTTGTTGTACTATATAATCATCTAATGGATGTGAGTTGTTAAATTGATCATTTCGAGGCATTTAAAAAATCGCTCCATTTCTTTATTCTAGTTATCTTTATGACGTTTTTGTTCTAATTTGTTAATTTCCATTTCAACATCTAGACGCTCGTAATCATCTTCATTGATTCTCTTCAGATCAGCAATCAACGTACGTTTAACTTCATCTAAAGTTATACGAGTATGTTCTAATTTTTGTTTTTCTTCAATAGTTTTTTTCGGCATTTTTGCTAATCGAGTATATGACTCTATTAAATTTAGCGCATTATCTATATGCGAATAAAAGAAACTCTCTACTTTAAAAAACATTGCTGGCCTTTGTTTAACAGCAAAATGAATTGATTTTGAAATCCTATATATATCATTGATTTGTCTGAAATCTTGAATAGATCTTACATTAACAAATGATTTTAATATTGTTCGTATCTTATCTTGTGTTTGCTTTAAATGGTTGCTTACGTAATGATAGTCTCTTCGTGAAAGACCAATTTTTGTTAAATACTTCCTAGACGTGAGTCGTTGAGTAGGGAAGTAGGACACAAAAAACATCCCAATACCAACCAAAGCGTCAATAATAAATGAAAGATCAAAGCTAAATACGCTGACCATCCAAGATACCATAGCTACTGGAATTCCTACAATTACGCCTAAAAGTCGAGAAATATTATATCTCAAATTACATCTTCCTTTTTATATTTAAATCGATTTAAAATCAGAAAAATCTTCACTCACATTAGTATCTTCAAGCTCATAGTGTGTAACATGTGAAGCAGGTGATGCACCCTCAGTTACAGCATTAATAAACTGTTGGATGTCATCGTCATTACCTATTGCATATATTTCAACATAATCATCTACATTCTGAACAGTGCCTAGAATATGATACTTATTCGCTAATCTTTGTGTATAATATCGAAAGCCTACACCTTGAACCGTCCCAAACACTTGTAAATGCTTTTGCTTCATAGTATCACTCCTTATACTTATTATACGAAGTTTTATACTAAAAAACTAATAATTACTATGGAATAAATAGGCTATCGGACAAAAGTATGAGACATTATATTTTTAATTCAGATATAAAATAGTTAAAATAATTATTATAGGCTAATTGAAAGGGGAAATATATATGTGGACAGTTGCCAAAATTAGAGCTGACTATGAGGGATGGTGGTTATTTAGTGACTGGACAGATAAAATTATAGAGCAATATCAATTTACTTCATATGATGAAATGCTAAACTACTACATTAACATAATTTCAAAAAGTAAAGATTATTACGATAATTATGTTGTTGGAAAATACAATATTCATGCGTTTTATAACAATTGCGATTTAAACTTTTGTGAAGATTGTGAAGAAGATTTACAAATATTTTATAGTTTTATTGTATTAAATAATAAAGAAGTATATTATAATCTACCAAAAATTAATTAAAAGATAATTTTCTATAATTGTATTGCAATTTGGTAAGAACTAACATATAATTATTATTAAGCAATGGTTTTATTCCATATTGCAAAGAATATCTGTAAGAGTTATATATAGCGTTTTGTTATTAATACATAATTGTCACATGTATTTTTTGTAATATGCGAATAATGCATATTGAAAGAATTTAGTCTTGGAGGTTTCAGAATTATGAAACAAGGTACAGTTAAATGGTTTAACGCTGAAAAAGGTTTTGGTTTTATCGAAGTTGAAGGTGAAAACGACGTATTCGTACACTTTTCAGCAATTAACCAAGATGGTTACAAATCATTAGAAGAAGGTCAATCAGTTGAATTTGAAGTAGTTGAAGGCGATCGCGGTCCTCAAGCTGCAAACGTTGTTAAACTATAATAAATAGATTGTAAAATATTGACTTTAGTAACACCTTACCAAGATGTAGGGTGTTTTTTTATTTTTAAGTTAAAATTGCTTAAGAAAAAAGTTCTACGAAAAATGAGATTAATGAAACTATCAATTTGTTTCATTAATCTCATTTTTTATAAAGAAAGTTTGTTTTTAATTCAATAGTACAAAATACAATATCATTTTTATTATATATATTATTATGCTGATAAGTAGGAGAAAGGAGAAGTGATTATGCAAGAATTTGGTCATCTTGAAGGTACACTATCATTGGCCGTAATCATGGGAGTGCTGTCATAACCTTAGTAGAAAGAATCACTAAGATGATTATCACTATACGACCTCAAAGCCGTAAGGCAGATGATATTGAAGATGCTCTTCACTCTATGTTTTCAGCTTTACCTCCTCATATATTTAAATCGATTACTTTCGATTGTGGTAAGGAGCTCTCCAACTGGAAAACAATCTGTAACCGATACGATATCTCGATATTCTTTGCTGACCCCGACACTCCTTCGCAATGTGGATTGAATGAACATTCTAACGGGATACTTAGACGCAATGGATTAGATAAAGAATTAGACTTTAATTCAGTCACTGATGATCTTATCATTAGTGTTGCTCAAAATATAAATCATCGTCCCAGAAAATCGCTGGGCTATAAAACACCATTGGAAGTATTTATGAGTTTCATCGAAGATGAGAAATTGTCTAGTTTATTTTGACAAACGAAATTATTAAAAGATACTAAATATAATCATTATTTAATGACAAATTTGATAGTAATATTAGCTTTCCAAAAAATTTATTAATAATGAGTGTTATTACTTTATTATACATAGTAGTTATATATCTTGTATCAAAACTTATTTTTAAAAAATTACAATATTAGTAATCATATATCTTAATAATAAAATTAATTATTAAGATATTAAAAACCTACGTAGCAAAATTTATAAAGTCTACGTAGGTTTTAAGTTTAAACTTCTCTTTTAACATTCTTAAGAATTATTTTTTTATTGTTAATTTTTATTTAGTGTCGTTAATAATCAATTGACGTAATGATTGGCGTTTAATAACTTCACGTGCTTTACCATCTTTTATGAAAAATACAGGTGGTTTCTGCATTTGGTTGTAATTAGAAGCCATTGAGTAATGATATGCTCCTGTAGAAAGAATCGCTAGGTAATCACCACGTTGAACAGAAGAAGGGAGTTTTGCATCACGAATAATGATGTCACCTGATTCACATAATTTACCAGCAATTGTTACTGTTTCATCAGCTTCTTCATGACGGTTTACTAATAATGCTTGATATTTGGCACCATATAATGCAGTTCTAATGTGATCGCTCATGCCACCATCAATTGAAACATATTTGTTTACTTCAGGAATTTCTTTAATTGTACCTACTTCGTATAAAGTAATTCCAGCTTCTCCAACAATAGAACGGCCTGGTTCAATACCAATTTCCGGTACTTCATAATTTAGACGTTCAGTTTCAGCTTTGATTGCATCTGTAATTTCTGCAATACCTTCTTCAATAGGGAAGCTTACGTCTCCTTCAACGTATTTGATACCGAAACCTCCACCTAGATTAAGTAATTCAACTTTGATATCATTTTCAGAAAGCCAGTTAAGCACAATCTTAGCAGTTTCAATCATCGCTTCAGTTCCTTCGATTTGAGAACCAATATGGAAGTGAATACCTTTTAGATGTAAACGTTTAGAGTCGCTCACTTTATTAACCGCTTCAATCGCTAAGCCATGGCGAATTGATAAACCGAATTTACTATCTTCTTGGCCAGTTTGAATAAACTCATGCGTATGTGCTTCAACACCAGGATTTACGCGTAATACTACATTTACAGTGTCGCTCGCATATCTGTCGATTAAATCAATTTCCTCAAGTGAATCGATAACAAAATAACCAACGCCACTTTCTAAAGCGTATTGTATTTCACGTTTAGTTTTGTTATTTCCATGAAAGTGGATCTTACTTGGGTCAAACTTTGCTTCTAATGCAGTATATAATTCACCTTCAGAAACTACATCTAATTGTAAGTCTTCTTCTTGTACTAATTTGACCATTTGGATACATGTAAATGCTTTCGAAGCATATGAAATATTATATTTCAAACCGCTTTTTTGAAAAGCTTTATGGTATCTACGCATTTGATTGCGAATTTCATCTTCGTCATAAACAATAGTAGGGGTACCAAAACTTTGAGCAAGTGTTTTTAAACTTGTACCTGCCATAGTTAATTCACCATATTCATTATATTTTAATGCCATTTTTATCTATACTCCTTTATGAGAGAATCATGATTCATCGCACTAAGTTGTTCTGAGTTAGCGCCTACACCTTTGAATGTATATTCATCAATGCGTATATCGTTATTATATAATATCACTTCATCTTGTGCATGGACTTCATCATCAACTTCTACAAACATGTGACTCATCATTAATGCGCGAATAGGGTAGCGTTTACCTTTAATTAAAGCTTCATGTTTAGCTCTCGATTTAAGAATACCATCTCCATAGCCTACATCTACAACTGCTAATCGCGTATGATCTCTTGTAGCTTCAAATGCAAAACTATACCCACAATTATCTCCATCATTCACTTCACGCACTTGTATCACATTACTTTTTACAGTAAGAGATTGTTTAATACTATACTCATCTAAATCACTATATGGTCGAGAACCATACAATGCAATGCCTACACGCGCATGTGTATGATAGGGTAAAAGTTTCTGACCTTCACGATAGTAACTTGCACTATTTTGCGCATGAATTAAATCAAATTGATAACCCTCATCTAATAAGGTATCGACTATATTTAACCATGCTTCACGTTCTATACTATACTCAGGCACATCAAATTCATCTGCATAACCAAAGTGCGTCCACAATCCACTAATAATCATTTTGTCTTCATTTGAGTTAATATAATGATCATTGAGTACTTCTCTAATTTCTTCTAATGTTTTAAATCCTGAACGATGAAGTAAATTTTCAAATTCTAAGTGCACTTTGATACCATTCAAATCATTCTTATATTTGTAATAATAGGCTAATGACGGTAAAGTCATTTGTATTTGATATTTTCTTACTTTTTCAAAATCATAAACAGCGTTCATTAAGAATATAGTGGCATCAGGTGCTATTTCTCGTACTTTAATGGCTTCTTTTAAAGAGGTAGTGCTGAATGTATTAATTCTAGCTTTTAAAAAAGTAGTAACAGCAAACTCCAAACCATAATGATAAGCGTTGTTCTTCACCACAGCCATAATTGAATTATCATTTTTAACTTTAATAGCATTTTGTAAAAACGCTTCTTTATCGACGGACCATATTGCTGTCAATGTGAATTACTCCTCTCCATAATGCATTAATAATTGTTCATAATAATTTGCTACATAGATTAATACTTTCTCATCAAAATTAAAATGAGACGTATGAAGTCCAGTCACATAACCTTTGTCTTCATTACGCGTACCAACGAATGCAAAGTAGGCAGGGGCTAACTGTTGACCATAGAAGCTAAAGTCTTCACCAAATAAAAATGGTAGGGGTTTATCTATAACTTCTAGATTTGCAGCATTAATTGCTTGTTCTACACTCGCACGCAATTTAGGGCTGTTCATAGTAGGTGGGTAGCCTTCTTCAAATTTCACTTCACAATCCACATTAAATAATAAGCTTACACTCTCAGCAATTTTATGCATTTGTGTTTTTACTACATTTAAATCATTTGGATCATAAGTTCGAATCGTTCCTTCTAAATATCCATGGCTAGCTACAGTGTTAATAGCTTCTCCAGCTTCAAAATGACCCATATGAACAATATTTCGTTTTAAGCCATTAAGATGATACTGTTGTATTTGTCCTACTTGATTTAGAACGTGTAGAAGGGCTTCACCACAGGAATGACCTTGCTCTTTATCTGCAACATGACTTGATAATCCTTTTAAGAAGAAGCGATATTCAGTTGCACTTGCTGTAATTTCTTCATCACGGATAACAACTTGTCCTTCATCGGCAAATGGATTAACATGGATGCCAAAAACAGCTTCTATTGGATAGTTATTAAACGCACCTGCTTTAATTAGACGATTCGCTCCGCCACCAGTTTCTTCGGCAGGTTGGAAGATGAATACAACGTTGTGTGGAAGCGTTCCTTTATCGAACATTTCTTTGCAGCGTTTAACAAATAACATTAATGCCGTTGTATGTCCGTCGTGACCACATGCATGCATTACATTATCCGTTTGACTTCGATAATCGACATCATTTTCTTCAAAAATTGGTAACGCATCGATATCCGCACGAAATGCAATGGTATGATCACTATTACCGTTTAAGTATGCTATTGCACCAGTTTCAAGAGGGCGCTCATATGACACTCCTAATTCGTCTAAAAACTGTGTGATGTATTTTGTCGTCTCGAATTCATGTAAACTTAATTCTGGATGTTGATGTAAATGTCTTCTATGTTTAGTTACAAACTCTAATTCACTCATCATATCATTCCTTTATTAACTTAATTTGTCTTATTAATATTGTAACTTATTTCATCTTTTTATGTATGAGGTGATATTAATTTAAAATAGTCTTAATTTTGAAATAGAGTCGCATGGATTATTTGTCCACTGCTTGGGTCTATTGGTAAAAATTCTAAATAAATACGCTTTATTATGCCAAATCCACTCTTCATAAGAATAACTAAAACTGAGAAGGGCTCAGTTAAGCGCCTTCTCAGTTCAATAAGGCCATTGTGATTATGCAATACAGCTATAAAATAGTCTTTTGTCATTACCACTCATCAAATACTCATATCATTAGTCATTTAATTTTCTTAATGCTGAAACAATTTCACGTTTAGAGTCTTCTACTTCCGAAGTTTGTTTAATCACTTTAGCAGGGGTACCAGCTACGACTGCACCAGCTGGAACATCTTGAGTAACAATAGCACCTGCAGCGACAATCGCGCCTTCGCCAACATGAACACCTTCTAAAATGACTGCATTAGCACCAATTAATACATTATCATCTATGACTACTGGTGAAGCACTAGGAGGCTCAATTACGCCAGCTAGAACTGCGCCAGCACCTACATGCACATTCTTACCAGTTGTCGCACGACCGCCTAATGTAGCATTCATATCAATCATAGTTCCTTCACCAACTACAGCACCAATGTTGATTGTTGCGCCCATCATAACGACAGCACCGTCTTCAATAATAGCTTGTTCACGTATAAATGCACCTGGTTCAATACGCGCATTTGTGTTTGTTAAGTCTTTAAGTGGAATTGCTGAATTACGACGATCCATTTCAATTTCTAACTCAGTAATTGTATTTTGATTTGATTCATAGAATGGTTTCCAATCATCGGCTTCACAAAAGATTACTTTAGAATTGTCGGAACCAAATACTTTAAAAGAATCAGGGAAGGTAACACCATCAAAATTACCATTAACATATACTTTTAATGGTGTAGATTTTTGGGCGTCACTAATATATTGAATAATTTCCTCAGCTGATAAATGTTGTACCATAATTTAAGTCTCTCCTTAATATTTTCTAGATTTTATATCTTATAAGTTGTCAAACGTGTAATAACCGCTAGATTGGTTTATTAATTTTTCAGCAGCAGTGATTGCTCCATTTGCAAAAATATCTTTAGACTGTGCTTTATGTGAGATTGTAATGGTTTCATCTGTTCCTGCAAATAATACATCATGTTCACCTACAATAGTCCCACCACGAATAGAGTGAATGCCAACTTCATCTTTAGTGCGTTGTTCTGTATGTTCATGTCGATCATAAACTGGTGTGATATTTTGGCGTAAGTCTTTAATAACATCATATATTTTTACTAATGTACCACTAGGAGCATCTACTTTTTTATTATGATGTGCTTCAGTCAACTCGATATCATAATCTTGAAGAAGTGGTACAGCTGCTTCTAATATTTTAGTTAAAGCATGTACACCATAACTCATATTTGCACTAAAGAATATGGGCATGTTATGGCTTAATTCATTTAACTTTTCAACTAATTTTTCTTTTTCACCTGTAGTAGCTATAACTAAAGGTAATTGAAACTCTTCTTCAAGAAGTGGTAACAATAGATTAGGATTTGAAAAATCAATCGCTACATCCGCTTCATTTTGTGCATCAGCAATGTGATCATAGTGTGTATATGGTGTTGTCTCATTTTTTCGAGGTTCAATAACACCTATAATTTCATGACCTTTTTCCTCTGCTAAGCGAGCTACTCTTTGATTCATTGCACCGTAACCAATAAGTAAAATTTTCATTAAAGTTCACCTGCTTTAAACTGTTCAAATGCATTGATTAAGACTTTGGCATCTGCATCTTCTAACGGAAGAAGTGGTAAACGCAATTCATAATTACCAAAACCTAAATGACTTGTTAACGCTTTAATTGGAATAGGATTAACATCTACAGAAAGGGCATCTAATAATTTACTAATTGGTTCGAAATCGTTTGAAATATCTTGTCCACTTTGTTTAGCATCATATAAAGCTTGGAATTCTTTAGGAATTGCATTTGCAATAACTGAGATAACACCATTGCCACCTCTTTGATAAAATTCGACAACATTATCATCATTACCACTATATAAAGCGAATTCTTCTTGATTGATACGACTTTTAACGTCTTCATAATATTCAAAGTCATTTGTGGCATCTTTGATTGCAACAATATATTGGTTATGACTTAATGTTTCAACTGTCTCTGGTTCAATTGTCATATTTGTACGAGAAGGTACATTATATAGTACAACTGGCAATTCAACTTCATTCGCAATCGTTTCGAAGTGTTTAACTAAGCCACGTTGATTTGTTTTATTGTAGTAGGGGGTAATTAACATAATTGCATCTGCACCAAGTGCTTTAGCGCGTTGAGATGCTTGAATTGATTTGGCAGTATTATTCGTACCTGTACCTGCAATAATAGTCACACGATGATTAACTTGCTTTATAACTGACTCCAATACTTGTTCTTTTTCTTCTTCAGTTAAAGTAGAGCTCTCAGCTGTAGTTCCATTAACAATAATTGCTTTTACACCATTGTTTAATAGGAAATCTACATGTCTCTCTAATGCATTATAATCAACTTCATTATTTGTGAATGGGGTAGCAAGTGCTACTCCCACACCTTCGAATAAATGTGGCATATTATCTAGCTCCTTTTAAATTGATTACTTGCTCTAATACTTGTACTGCATTCAATGCTGCACCTTTCAATAAATTGTCAGATGTGCACCAAACGTGGAATGTATTATCTAATGAGTCATCTCTACGGATACGGCCTACAAATACTTCATCTCTACCAGTAGAGTTAAGTGCCTGAGGATATTCATTTTTTTCAGGATTATCAACTAATACAACACGTTCGTCTTTATCAAATAAATCTTTAATTTCCTGTACAGTTGCTTCCTTATCTAAAGTAACGTCAATTTCAACACTATGACTAACTTGTACTGGAACACGTGCACATGTTGCAGTTACTTTTAATTCAGGCTCATGTAAAATCTTGCGTGTTTCATCAATCATTTTTTGTTCTTCTTTTGTATATCCATCCTCTAAGAATACATCAATATGTGGTAATACATTATTATAAATAGGGTGAGGATACGCTTCTGGTTCTTTACCATTTGCACCTTCAGCTAAATCTCTTTTACCTTTAATACCTGAACCTGAAACAGATTGATAAGTTGTATATGCAACACGTTTTAAACCAAATTGATCTTGTAATACTTTTAATGGTACTACTGATTGAATTGTAGAACAGTTAGGGTTGGCAATAATGCCGCGCTTAAATTCAGGTTGATTTACTTCAGGTACAATTAAGTCAATATCTTCAGTCATGCGCCATTGACTAGAGTTATCGATGACAATTGCACCTGCCTTTTCAAAGATTGGGGCGAATTGTGCACTTGTGCTACCACCGGCACTCATTAGAACGTAGTCAAATTTTTCACTTGCTGCTTCTTCTGTTAATTCTTGTACAACATACGTTTGGCCTTGAAATTGAACTTCTTTTCCTGCTGATCTAGCTGATGAGAATAATACTAACTCATCGAACTTGATGTTTTTGCGATCAATTGTTTCTAACATTTTTGTTCCAACTAAACCTGTTGCTCCGACTACTGCTAATCTTGTCATAAAAGTCACTCCAATATCATTTGTTTGAATTTTAAAAAAATTATTTATAAGTAGCATGTTGATGTTTAAATATCAAATGCATTGTATAATACTTCAACCGCTTTTTCCCCATTATCAGCATCTATCACATAAGAAATACTAATTTCAGATGTTGTAGTTTGATAGAATGGGATATTTGCATTAATTAAAGTAATGAAAGCCTTTGATGCAACGCCCGATATATCTCTCATACCCGAACCAATAAGCGAAATTTTAACGTATTCTTCATTAATTTTATAATCCAATGCGTTAAATGAAGAAGAAAGGTTACTCAAAATAGTTGAAATTTGTTGTACATCACTATCTTTAATAGAAAATGATAGCTGCAATCCTTCAACGTTAACTATTTGGGATATCATATCCACATTTACTGAACCTTCTTCTAATGCTGTGAACAATTGCGTTAAAAGACGATTATCAGGTAGGGGATAACTAATTGTAACGTGCATCATATGCTTATCTAATGCTACACCTGTTACAGCTTTTTTCTCTAATAAGTCTGTTCTTGACATAATCCATGTTCCTTTCTCATTTGATAAAGTTCTACCGAGATACAATGGGATATCATAGTTCTTAGCAAGTTCTACGCTTCGAGTTTCAAGAACGCCTGCACCTAATGCACTCATTTCCATCATTTCTTCATAAGAAACATAATCTAAACGTTTTGCCTTACTTAATATTCGAGGGTCAGTGGCATAAACGCCATCAACGTCAGTATATATTTCACATGGAATTTGATTACTTGCAGCAATTGCAACTGCCGTTGTATCTGATCCTCCACGTCCTAACGTTGTAAGTTCAAATGCATCATTAATACCTTGGAAACCAGCAACGACTAACACATCTTTGTCGGTGAATGCTTTATCAAATGTTTCTGGATTGATTTCAGCAATTCTGCTTTTTAAATGATGGCCAATCGTTTTAATACCTGCTTGATAACCAGTCATTGCTCTAGCATTAACACCGATATCATTTAACACCATGGATAAATATGATACCGTCTGTTGTTCACCGGTCGTTAAAAGTAGGGCGAGTTCCTCATCTTTAGGTGTAGCAGTAAGATTTGATACATTATCCATTAATTGATCTGTTGTTTTACCCATAGCACTAACAACTACAATTAATTGTTCACCGTCATCCACACGGTTCTTAAGCATTTCTGCAATATTTTTTATCTTTATAAAATCAGCGACGGATGAACCACCGAACTTCAAAACACTTCGCTTCAAAACTTTACCTCCTAAAATATAGGGAGGCACACGCTATAAAAAAGAACAAGTTCGGAAGTGCGAACTTGTTCGTGAATTTATATACAAGTGATGCACTCCATTATTAAATAATAATGACAAACTTTCAGCTCTTAACCACAAAGTCCAACAAATCATAGCTGCGATTATGATTCATTTCGGCATCGCACCCTTTCTATATTAGCTGTTGCAGACAGTTTATCTAATATATACTGATGATTGATGCGCCTCATCAATTTCTTATTCAATTGCTATGTTTTATATTATACATATGGCAATTGTGTCTGTAAACCGATAATTGTGATTTTTTGAAATAGACTGAAAAATCAGAAAGTATTTTTACCATATGTAAGTAAAGGTTTATGAAATGGGTAATAAGATAGTAAAATACGCACTCCCCAATTTAGTAATAGGGAAGTGCGTATGTATTTATAGATTATTTTTGTAATACGCCAATCTCTTGTAAATATTCTTCATAAGGAACTTCTTTAGATAAACCACCTGATTGATTTAGATCAATCACACGATTTGCAATAGTATTGATAAATTCAAAGTCATAAGATGTAAAGATGATTGATCCTTTGAAAGAAGCTAATCCATCATTTACTGCTGTAATACTTTCTAAGTCAAGATGGTTAGTAGGTTCGTCTAATAGTAAAACATTGGCACTTGATAGCATCATTTTACTTAACATACAGCGAACTTTTTCACCACCAGAAAGTACACTAGCTTTCTTTTTAACTTCTTCACCACTAAATAACATTCGTCCTAAGAAACCACGTAAGAAAGTTTCTGTTTGTTCATCTTCAGGTGCATATTGACGTAACCAATCTACTAAATTCATGTCTACGCCTTCAAAGAACTCTGAGTTATCTTTAGGGAAGTAACTTAATGAAATCGTTACACCCCATTTAAATGTACCTTCATCAGGCTCCATTTCACCAGATAAAATTTTCAATAATGTAGTTTTTGCAATTTCACTATCTCCAATCAAAATTGCTTTATCATTAGGATTCATAGTGAATGAAATGTTATCAAGTACTTTTTCACCATCAATTGTTTTAGAAAGTCCTTGAACAGTCAATAAATCATTACCGATTTCACGTTCTGGTGTGAATTTAACATATGGATATCGTCTTGAAGATGGTTGTATATCATCTAATTCAATTTTTTCTAATTGTTTCTTACGACTTGTTGCCTGTTTAGATTTA
>ERZ1023420.211-NODE-211-length-20648-cov-31.005536_pt1 | contig 20648 bp, 24 predicted proteins | sample MGYA00380512_ERZ1023420 | MGnify/ENA primary metagenome ERZ1023420 (study PRJEB33173, sample SAMEA4830390) | metagenome | study: EMG produced TPA metagenomics assembly of the PRJEB25223 data set... | reverse complement strand
GCGTGCACAAAAAAACTGCCAACAAAGTCGGAGACTTTGTCGACAGTCTGAGACCGAGACATAACTAATTGTCTCGGTCTTTTTACTTATATTTAAATTTACAATAAAACTCAAATTACTTTTTAGAATTAAAGAATAGATAAGCCAGAACTTTGGATATCTTTTGCAAATCCTTCAACTGTATCTACTGATAGTTCATTAATATCACGGCCAAGATTATTGTTTACTTTTTTAACAACATCTGCTGGACATGTGATGATATCAGCACCAACTTCATCAGCTTGTATAACGTTAATTACTTCGCGACAACTAGCCCATAATAATTTCACGCCGTCTTTACTATGTGTAATTTCAGCAGCTTCTTTCATCATAGGAATTGGGTCGACCCCTGTGTCAGCAATACGACCAGCAAATACTGATACATAAGTTGGAACGCCTTCAGTGACAGCATCTGTAATTTCTTTAACTTGATCTAATGTATAAACAGCAGTTACGTTTAAACGAACATTTTCTGCTGATAATTTTTTAATTAGAGAAATAGTTGATTCACCTTTTGTGTTTACAACTGGAATTTTAACAAATACATTACTACCATATTGTTTTAAAATTTCCGCTTCTTTTGCCATAGTTTCTAAATCATCTGCAAATACTTCAAATGAGATAGAAGCATCAGGAATCTCACGAACAGCTTCTTCAGCGAAAGCTTTATAGTCTGTAACACCTGCTTTTGCCATTAAACTTGGGTTAGTAGTAAAACCATCAACCTGTTTATTTTTATAAGCTGCTTTCATTTCTTCAATATCTGCACCATCTGCAAATACTTCAACATTTAATTTTGCCATTACTTATTCCTCCTGACTTAATTAAATAATTCAATTAAGAATTATTTGATAACGGTTATTAACCATTATTAACCATACAACTTAGTTATACCATCTATAAAGTATTAATTCTAATTTTTTGCTTAAATTCAGAATATTTTTAAAGTAATATTAAACTTTTATTATATTAGAGTACTCATCCTACATAAGCATATATTCAATATGTTAATATACTATATAAATATAAAATTCATTAGTTTTTAGTGAATTTATGGTATTATGGTTAAATGAATTGCATTAGGAGGTACAAATGGCACGTTCAAAACTTTATTTTTATTTATCTACTTTATTGGTTATTATTAGTTTTTATTTTAATACAAGAAATCCTCTATTAAACATGCATTTTAATTCGATGATAAAATTAATATTTGTTTGTAGTATTATAAATGCTATTATTTTAATAATTTCCATAATTTTTGCTGATAAATCAATCAAACATCTACATGAAGAGTCAGATTGGATACGAAGAGCAAGTAAAGTATTACCATACGTTATTTTAGTCGTAATTGTTATTCATATTCTTGCTTCTCTATCGACATTTGGCATAATATTCTAATTAAGAGGCTAGGACAACGGTAGATGTCTTAGCCTCTATAATTTTGGTTAAAAGATTCTTTGATCTAATTAAATAAGCCTTAAGTATAGGCAATATCGGACAAATTCAATTATAAATACATTCTAAATTTCTAATTGAATTTGATATTATAAAAACAATAAATAAGATTTAATAGCAATGTCATGTTGCTAAAACTTGCACTGTTTTTTAAGAAAGGAAGCATGCCAACAATGCAATATTTATATATTTTTGTAGGAGGCGCTGTCGGTGCTTTACTCAGATACTTGTTTTCATTTATAAGTGTTAATTCTACTTTTCCTATTGGCACATTTATCGCTAATATTTTAGGCGCATTTCTAATGGGGTTTCTTGGGACACTGACTTTACAATATTACAAGAATAATCCACTTTTTAAAAAAGGTATTACTACAGGCCTGTTAGGTGCAATGACTACCTTTTCAACATTTCAATTTGAGCTTATACATTTATTTGAGCAACAAGCTTATTTAGCTGTTTCTATTTATGCAATCAGTAGTTATGTTTTAGGAATACTCTTATGCTATATTGGGGTTAGATTGGGGGTTCGTTACTCATGATTAACTGTTTATTAATCATGTTAGGCGGTGGCATAGGTGCAGTTATCCGTGGTTTTATCACTAATTTTTTTAATCGCAAATTTAATAGTGTATTACCAGTTGCAACGCCTTTTGTTAACATAGTAGGTAGTTTTATCATTGGGTTCCTATTAGGTTCGGCACTTAAATTAGATTGGATTGAACCCTTTGTAATCGTTGGTATTTTAGGCGGTCTTACTACCTTCTCTACTTTGTCATCTGAACTCGTCCAACTATTAATGACTAAAAAGAAATTTACTTATTTCATCATTTATTCAGTACTCCAATATGGTGTTTCCTTTTTAGCTTGTTTATTAGGTTACATGCTTTAACGAATAACCTAAAAAAGTGCATTATAATAAAGCCACAAAATCATTAAATTGTATTTGTGGCTTTTTATGTGCTTCACATTACCTATGTCTGTTAATGACAGTCTCATCAAGTCTGTATTAATATTGTTGTATATCGTTCGTTAATGACCACTGTATTTTGCAGGATCTGGTCCAATTCTACGTTCTTCATTGAGGTTATCTAACTTTTCTATTTGTTCAGCTGTTAAAGCAAAATCAAATACATTAATGTTCTCTTCTATTCTAGAAGGAGTAACTGACTTCGGAATTACTACTACACCATGTTCAATATTCCATCTAATAATTACTTGAGCCGGTGATTTACCCACTTCATTAGCTACTGCATTTACCGTTTTATCTTCCAAAATTTGTGCGTTCATTAACGGCGACCATGACTCCATATGAATATTTTGAACTTCAAGATATCTATTTAAAGATGATTGTAATAAATATGGATGGAATTCTACTTGATTTATTACTGGTTTAATTGAAACTTGTGCTAATAAAGCTTCCAAATGTTCAACATTAAAGTTACTTACACCAATATTTTTCACTTTATCATTTTTATAAAGGTCTTCCATACCCTGCCAAGTATCAATCATCAATGCTTCATCAGTTCCAGGCCAGTGCATAAGATATAAATCTAAATAGTCTAAACCTAATTTGTTTAAACTTGTCTCATACGCATCAGCGACATTTTGTCGACCATAGTCATCAAGCCATAATTTAGAAGTAATGAATAAGTCACTTCTTTTTAATCCTGTTGAAGCTAATCCTTCAGCAATACCTTGACCTACTTTATCTTCGTTTTCATAAATCATTGCTGTGTCGATATGTGTATACCCATTTTCAATTGCATGTTTTACTGATGCTGCACATTCATCATTATTCTCCACGCGAAATGTGCCCAATCCAACAATCGGCATCTCATTACCATTATAAAATGTAATATTTTCCAAGTTAAAATCCCCTTTTTATTTTGTTAATTATTATACTAATCAATATTCCCAAATATATAAATAAAAATGCCTATATGTTTATAATTAATTTGTGGTTAAATTATTTATAAATTTCTATAATCTACAAAAAAACTGCCAACAAAAGTCTAATTGCTTTTGTTGACAGTTTATACTAAATAGCATTATTTATTATCAAAATATAAAATTTGTATCTTTAGTTAAAAGATTCAATTTCATCCATAACACGTTGTAAATCTTCAACGTTATATTGAATGCGACCATGGAATACGAATTTATTAAAGAATTCATCCAATTGTTCTGGACCAACTAACACTTTGGTGTTTGAACTTTGCGCATAGTTTGAAATTGTTACATCGCCTTCATTTTTAGGGTTGAAATATAAAATTGTTGTTGGTGTGAATTTTAAATTCAATTCTGTTTGAATATCACCAGCTAGTTTCTCAATATCATTTAAATGAGTCGTGTAATTAACAAAAGATAATGAATTTTCATCTTCATTTTGATCTAATACAAGTGTTTGTGGTTCTTGTCTATCAAGGTCCAACGTGTTAAACACTTGTTCCATTGTTGGTTGCTCTTTAAATTGTGCAGCACTCACACCATTATATACATGACCCTTTAATAATTGAGAATCAATGATATATAAACCAGTACGCGTAAGTACTAAGTGGCTAATGCGCTGTACATCATTAAATTCATTCTTAGGTAAAAATATGTTCGCCATAATGTGCATATCTTCTGGGCGAATTCTTTTCTCATTTACTAATCTTTCTCGAATACCAATAAGTCTCATATCAGTTACATATTCACTTTTATTTTTTGAGAACAATTTTAATGCATCAATTTCTCTATTTTTCGAACTAACTGTAGCATTATATTCTTCTTTTTGCTTTGTTACTGTTTTTTTATTTTCAATTCTTTCTTTTTCTAATTCTTCCTCATGCTCGTCGCTTAGTTTTTGTTCTCTGGTTTTGTATTGTTCCTCTACCTTTTGTTGTGCTTTCTTTTTACTTTTCAAAGCAATGATAAATAAAATGAAACAAATTACTGCTACAACAATTGCCACAATTAAACCAATCTCTAATGGTCCAAATGAATTCATAACAAAAAACGCTCCTTTATGTGTTCAGTAACTTAATTATAATAGATAAACATATAGTATTCGATAGTAAAGCTAAAAATATTTTTACTCTAGTTAAGCTTTAACTGTATCTTTTAATAAATTAATTTTATCTAACTTTTCCCATGGTAATAATACGTCTGTACGACCAAAATGACCGTATGCAGCAGTTTGTTTATAAATAGGATGTTTCAAGTCTAACATTTTAATAATTCCAGCTGGTCTTAAATCAAAATGTTGTCTAACTGCCTCAACCAATTCATTTTCTTTAACTTTTCCTGTACCAAATGTATCTATAGAAATAGAAACAGGTTCAGCTACACCAATAGCATATGCAAGTTGCACCTCACATTTGTCTGCTAATTCAGCAGCAACGATATTTTTCGCTACATAACGTGCAGCATATGCAGCAGAACGGTCTACTTTAGTCGGATCTTTACCACTAAAGCATCCCCCACCATGGCGTGCATAACCACCATATGTGTCAACAATTATTTTACGTCCAGTAAGCCCAGCATCACCTTGTGGCCCACCTATAACGAAACGACCAGTAGGATTGATATAAAATTGGGTATTCTCATCTAAAAGTGTTTCGGGTACCGTTGGATAAATGACATGTTTTTTAATATCGTCTTGAATTTGTGCTAATTCGATATCTTCAGCATGTTGTGTTGACACGACAATTGTATCAATACGATGTGGTTGATCTTGTTCATCATACTCAACAGTTACTTGTACTTTACCATCAGGACGTAAGTAATTTAATATTTCATCTTTACGTACATCTGATAAGCGTTTAGCAAGTTGATGTGATAAGAAAATTGGTAACGGCATGTAAGTATCCGTTTCGTTTGTAGCATAACCGAACATCAAACCTTGGTCACCCGCTCCAGTAGCTTCAATTTCCTCTTCTGATGCATCCTCACGATACTCTAAAGCTGTATCGACACCTTGAGCGATATCTGGTGACTGTTCGTCAATTGCCGTCAACACTGCCATTGTCTGGCTATCGTAACCGTATTTAGCACGTGTGTAACCTATCTCTTTAATTGTTTCTCTAACCACTTTTGGAATATCAACATATGTTGTTGTTGATATTTCTCCTGAAATAAGCGCCATGCCAGTAGTTACTGTCGTCTCACAAGCAACACGTGCATTTGGGTCATCTTTCAATATTTCATCCAATATAGCATCAGATACTTGATCCGCTATTTTATCTGGATGTCCTTCTGTTACCGATTCTGAAGTGAATAATCTTCTATTGTAAGTCATAATTTGCTCCTTTAGTTTTTAAATTACGAAAATTCTCTCTCTGTTGAGCTCATTAAAAAAGCCTTCTACACTATCAATAAATAGAGAGAAGGCCTTATACGTCCATTCGCTCTTATCGTTCAGACGATATTTGTCTGCAAACGGTTTGGCACCTTTCTTCCTATTAAGAAGAGGTTGCTGGGCTTCATTGGGTCCATGTCCCTCCGCCACTCAGGATAAGAGAATCCGTTAAGTCCTATAGTACAGAATCAACGATATAATGTCAATTTTACATTTATTAATATTTATTTAAAATTCCTTTTAAATTGGTATGGACTATTAATATATATGTGTTATACTCTGTAATTGTAAAGGCTTACAATAACTAAATAGCGTTGGAGGGATTAGTATGGCTGTAGATACATACACTTATACAAACAAAATTGAAAGCATTTTAGACAAAAAATCTTCATTATTTCAATTATCTACAACACAGTTGTATAACAAGATTTTAGATAATGATGAAGGAGAACTCACCGAATTAGGTGCAATTAACGCTAGAACAGGTAAATATACAGGTCGTTCACCAAAGGATAAGTTTATTGTAAATGAGCCATCTTATAGAGATGATATTGACTGGGGCAACGTTAACCAACCGATTGAAGAAGAAATATTTTTAAATTTATATGATAAGGTACTAAACTATTTAGACAAAAAAGATGAACTATATGTATTCAACGGTTATGCCGGTAGTGATCACGACTCACAATTAAAATTAACTGTTGTAAATGAATTAGCTTGGCATAATCTATTTGCTCAAAATATGTTTATACGCCCTAGCTCAAAAGAAGAAGCGCAAGAAATCAAACCAAACTTCACAATTATTTCAGCACCTCATTTTAAAGCCGATCCAGAGATTGACGGCACAAACTCAGAAACATTTATCATCACATCTTTCAAACATAAAGTCATCCTCATTGGCGGGACTGAATACGCTGGTGAAATGAAAAAAGGTATTTTCTCCGTAATGAACTATTTACTACCTAAAGATAACATTATGAGCATGCACTGTTCAGCTAACGTTGGAGACAAAGGTGACGTTGCTTTATTCTTTGGTCTTTCTGGCACTGGTAAAACAACACTATCAGCGGATCCAACACGTAAGCTAATTGGCGATGATGAACATGGTTGGAATGAAAATGGTATTTTTAACATAGAAGGTGGTTGTTATGCAAAAGCAATTAACCTTTCTTATAAAAAAGAACCTCAAATTTATGACGCTATTAAATATGGTACTATTTTAGAAAATGTTGTTGTAGATGAAGATGGTGACATTGACTTCGATGATAATCAATACACTGAAAACACTAGAGCAGCATATCCAATAGACCATATTGAAAATATTGTAACCCCATCTAAAGCGGCTCATCCTAATACAATTATTTTCTTAACTGCAGATGCTTTCGGTGTTTTACCACCTATTTCAAAACTGTCCAAAGATCAAGCAATGTATCATTTCTTGAGTGGATTCACTGCTAAATTAGCCGGTACAGAACGTGGCGTAACTGAGCCAGAACCTTCATTCTCTACATGTTTCGGTTCGCCTTTCTTACCTCTAAACGCTAAAGTTTATGCTGATTTATTAGGTAACCTAATCGATCAACATGATGTAGATGTTTATCTTGTAAACACTGGTTGGACTGGTGGTAAATATGGCGTAGGACGTCGTATAAGCCTAAGTTACACAAGACAAATGGTAAATCAAGCAATTACAGGGCAATTAAGAGATGCTGAATATATTAAAGATGATATGTTCGGTTTAGATATTCCAGTCGAAGTTGAGGATGTCCCTCAAACATTATTGAATCCTATTAATGCTTGGAGTAAGCCAGAAGCTTATAGAGAACAAGCTCAAGATTTAATTAACCGTTTCAATCACAACTTTGAAAAATTTGGAGTAGAAGTTGATGATTTAGCAACACGTGGTGGGTTTAAATAATATTTGTTAAATTATATTATATAATAAAGAGGATTGGGCGTTAACGTCCAATCCTCTTTATTTATTATATTTTATTCTCTTCGACATCTTTCATCCACTGTTTAATTTCATAAAGCGTTTGTTTTAGAGCGAACGGTCTAGGTACATGACCTTCCGACATTTGATAAAACGTACGATAAGTTGTTCCCTTTTCCTCTAATTGCTGTGCTAAATAATAGGCATGATGAATACCTACTTGTTTATCTTTTCCACCATGAACAATAAATATGGGCGGGCTTGACTTAGTAATTTGAGCTAATGCATCTCGTTGCTGATAGGCAGCAGCTTGCTTTTTAGGATGACCAATCATGCGTTTCAGCATGCCTCTTAAGTCGATGCGTTCTTCATACATTAAGTATATATCAGATACTCCACCCCAGATAATATAACTTGAGATTGGTAATTCTTGAAATGTGAGTAAACCTTGAAGTCCACCTCTTGAAAATCCAATCATATGAATGTCCGCATTAGGGTATTTTTGATGCAATATACGTATAGCGACCGTGACATCATTTAGATCCGCCCCATAAAATTCATCTTTACCCTCACTGCCATTATTCCCTCTATAATACGGACCAAAGACTAAAGTGCTTGTATCTGCAAACTGCATCATTCTAGCTGCCCTCACTTTACCTACCTGACCTTTGCCACCACGTAGATAAATCACAATTCTTTTTACACCTTTTTTCGGCGTCATTATTAAGCCTCGAACTTTTAAATTATCGACACGATATGTGACTTCATCAAATTTATGATGCATTGATTCAATTGGCATACATTTTCTATTTATAAAATCCAAGTGATATCACTCTCTCTAAACAGTGTAAAATCGCATCGTCCTTCAGCAAATAACTTTTGTTACTCTCTGGAATGTCAGCTATATCCTTATAAAATAACGGGCCATTTGTTTCTAAATAATCCACTTGATGACTTATCTCTGATACATTTACCATAAATACATCTTTTGTAAAACATAAACCATTTGTACGTTGTACTTCATATTGTGCAATATACTCACATTGCGCTATCGTTGCTCCTGTTTCTTCAAACAACTCTCGCGCAGCAGCTGCTTCACTTGTTTCTCCGGCTTCTTTTTTACCGCCGGGGAATTCAATGCCACGTAATTTGTGGTTTGTAAATAGCAACTGATCTTTATATTTCGGAATAATGAGAACATGATTTCCGTCAGCAATATCTTCTTTATCTTTATATGATAAATATACGTTGTCATTATCTTTATCTTTAAACTTCATATACATCACTCTTCCCCTTATTATGTTAAACTAACTATGCTAAAGCTAAGTTATTTGTTGGAGGCAAAATTTATGAAAACTATATTTCTTGGACTCATTCATATATATCAACGATTTATATCACCATTAACGCCCGCAACTTGCCGTTTTTACCCTACTTGTTCTGAATATACAAGAGAAGCAATTCAAGTATATGGTGCATTCAAAGGTACGTGGTTAGGTATTAAAAGGATTTCAAAATGCCATCCGCTTCATAAAGGCGGATTTGACCCAGTACCCTTAAAGAAAAAAGATGACAACAAAGATTAATAAATTCTTGTTAATCTTGTACTTTTAACCTTTGGAGGCTCAAAATAAATTGAGCCTCTTTTTAATATACCTGCGCGGTCAACCATATCATTCTCAAAATAATAACCTTCTGGTGTAATATCACTTGGATAATTAGAAAATTGCGCTAGCATCGCAGTAAAATATCTACTTAATCCATACTCATACATGCCACCTATAACTATTTTTACATTTTTATCATTAAGCATTTTAATGATATCCATTACTTTATCAATCCCACCCAACCTAAAAGGTTTCAATACAACAACATCTATAGCGTAATTATCTAGAATCTCTAGAATGTTACCTACTGTGTCTGCCTTTTCATCTATAGCAACTGGTGGTAATTCGTATGCATCAAACTGATTTAGCATATTTAAAGATTTAAACGGCTCCTCTATATACAATAATTGATCATACCCAATTGTTGTTAACTTAGCTATCTCTGAATTGGTTATAGATTCATTAGCATCTATAACAACATCTGGTTTAAATGGTAATTGTTTAATTTTTTTTATATCATTTAAAATTGAATCAGACCATTTTACTTTAACACGTTGAGGTTGTGTTTGGGATAATTGCGAAATATTTTCTTCTGCTAAACCACTAATTGTTGCACCATAGGCTACGCTAAAATCTGTTAATTTGAAAAACATTTGATAACAAGCCATTACAATCATACTTCTAGTTGCTGGATATTTAGTTAAATGATTTAAACTACACAACATTTCATCGAAAGTATAAAACGCTATATTTTTAATACTTTCGAACCAATCTTTCACTTGGATTTGTGCATCATCAATCGTTTCATTTGCATACCAATCAGTTTCAAACGCATTACACTCTCCATAGTAATATGAATTATTATCCGTAACTAAAGCTACAAACAACGCTTTACGTGTTTCAAGTTTTATTTTAGGTGTAATAATTGGGGTATTAAAACGTTCGTCGTAAACGTATAGATGCATATCAACTATTTTCATATAGACTCCTTATTACTTTTTATAAATGATTCCTTTGCAATTTACCTGTTGATGTATAAGGTAACGAAGTAACACGCTTAAATTGTTTTGGCACTTTATACTTTGCTATATGATTTTCAAAGAATGCTACTAAATGTTTATTAGTTATAGTTTCTGAAGCAATATAATATAAATAAGGTACTTCCCCCCATGTATCATCTTCAATACCTACACACATTGCATCTTCGATAGATTCATGTTTTTTAGCAACTGTTTCTATTTGATAAGGATATATATTTTCTCCACCACTTATAATTAAATCTTTTCTACGGTCATATACCATAACATAACCTTCTTCATCTATTTCTGCTATATCACCCGTTTTAAAATAACCATCTACAAAGGTATCTTTTTTATTCGTTGGAAAAAGATACCCATTCATAACATTGTCACCTTTAATTAATAATTCTCCATGACCATTAACATTTGGTTGAGAAATTTTCACTTCAACATTGTCACTCGGTTTTCCAACCGTGTCTGGTCTTAGTTTTAACATTTCTGGTGTTGCTGTTAAGAATTGCGAACACGTCTCAGTCATCCCAAAAGAATTATATATCGGTAAATTATATTCTAACGCTCTATTTATTAAAGATGTAGTTAGTTTAGCTCCACCAAGCAATATTTTTTCAATCGAGAATGGTTGATGCCACCCCTTGTCCATTAACCATTTCAAAGTCTGTGGTACTAATGATATATGTGTAGGTGTTTCCTCTTTTATTATCTTCATCATTTTATCAGCATCAAATTTCGCTTCAAGTCGTAATGTAAAACCTTCAATTAAGGCTCGTAACACTACGCTTAAACCAGAAATGTGATAAATCGGCAATACCGATAACCATTTTGTAGATTGACTAAATCCAAGACTCTCTTTACAACCTAATGCACTTGCATAATGGTTGTAAAAGGTTTGTGGCACTGCTTTCTGAGGTCCTGTAGTACCAGAAGTAAACATAATCGATGCGATACGATCATTTGAGAACGGCGCTTCAAATTCATATCCTTCCTGAGTCTGTAATGTTTGAAAATCTATCACTTCAATATCTCTTAAATGAAGCTGTTCCATCGATATAATTGTACTTACATCTATAGATTTCATTTGAGCAATCATTTCTTTTTTAGTTAATCTCGTATTTACCATAGCTATTTCTATGCCTCCTACCCATGCAGCATTTATAAGTACTATGGATTCAATTGTATTATTAATATATAAACCTATTCTATTTAATTCTAACTGTTTCAGACTATAGGCCAGCCTTTTAGCGCTATCATACATCTTCCCAAATGTAATTTGATTCACGCCATCATCGATAAATATCCCTTTACTATTTTGTTCAGCTTGCGCTTTTAACCAAAAATCCAATCTGTCATTCCTCCATCTCAATTATATTTATTATAACGTGTTTATATTTATTTAACAGGGTTCATGCACAAGACGTAATATTTTTTAATATTTCAACTATTTATAACCATTTTTGGTCACATTATAATATAGAGGTTACTTTTATTTTTGTTTTAGTTTAAATAAATTATTCAACTGGTTAAAAATCAATTTTTCACCTTTAATGTTTTGCTCATAGCAAATATTGGGTAATTATCTATTGTAAAAAAGATAAAGGAGTGAAACAGATGAAGTTTAAAAGTTTATCAGCAATTTTGTTATCTAGTCTATTATTAGCTAGTTGTGGCAATGATTCATCTGACAGTGATTCAAAATCTGAAAATAAAAAAGATACAACATCCGATAACCAAGTTATCTCTATCAATAAAATCAAAACAAGTCCTGATGACGCCATTAAAAAAGCCCAAGAAACTTATAATAACCAAGATTTAAAAGGCATATCATATGAAAAAAGCAATGGTGAGTGGGCATATAAAATTGAACAACAAGGTGATAACAAAGAATCTGAAGTTATTATCTCTGATAAAAATAAAAAAATTTTAAATAAAGAACAAGAAAACGAAAACTCAATTAACAATGACGAGGCTTTTAAATATAATGAAGCCATCGATTATAAAGACGCTATTAAAAAAGGGCAAAAAGAATTTGATGGAAAAATCAAAGAATGGTCACTATCAAAAGACGATGGGAAACTTGTTTACGATTTAGACCTTAAAAACGACAAAGAAAAACATGAAATAACGATTGATGCTAAGAATGGCAAAGTATTAAATAACGAACAAGATAATTAAGCATATATCTAGGTAAACATTTAATTATTGTCAGTACGTCAAAGTCAATTTCTCTTAAAACACATTCCCTATTTCATCTAAGAAAACATGACTGAAAATAAAATACTTAAATTAAATGATAGCATTCCGATAACTAAAAAATATAGAAACTAGTGTTTTTATAACAAAAATCACTTGAACTGTGCTCAAGTATATAGCTCAAAAAATCTAATCATTTAAAAGGAATTTATCGCCCTTCTTTGACTAAGATGACTAGATCGAAAGTTATCATTTTCATTAACTTCATAAATCAAGAACCACTTCTTTAGAGAAGTGGTTCTTTTAAAAATCGGCTTACTAATTACTTAAGTTGATTAGCGCTCTACATAATACCCACTTTAGTCACCGACTTTATATCAATTATTAATGCCTAAATATGTTACCAAATAGTCAATTTCTATTTTAATGTATATTATACTAATCGTATAATACCTCCTTTAATTTACATCCCTCTTATATTATTAACCCACTAACATTATTGAATAATTAAAATAAATCTTATTACTATCTAATATTTCATTACTGCATATAACTTTCGTTAATCTAACTTATTTTTTTATTATTTTTGCTTGTACTTATTTTAAAAACCGACTAACTACATATACTAATAATGCCTTCTTTGCTAACTTTGTAAAAAAGGAGGCGTTTAAAATTAAAAAAGTCAGCATAGTTATGCCAACATACAATAACGATTGTTCTCTTTCTCGTACAATCGATTCTGTTATTAATCAAACAATGGAGAAAACCAATTATGAGCTAATAATTGTAGACGATCATTCAACTAACTCGAATACATTAAATATTATTAAATCCTATACAAAAAAATACAGTAAGTTAATTAAATTCAAACGACTAAAATTCAACAGTGGTAGTGCTAGCAAACCAAGAAATAAAGGTATTGAAATGAGTAGTGGTCAGTATATTTTCTTTTTAGATTCTGACGATTTTTTACACCCGCGTGCTTTAGAAGACTTATATAATTATGGAATTAAACATAAAAGTGATTTGATTATTGGAAAATACGGCGTTAAAGGTAAAGGTAGAAGCGTACCTAAAGCTATATTTGAAAATGGAAATGTTCCGAAAGCTAATATTATTGAAAATAGTATGTTCTATGCTTTATCTGTACTCAAAATGTTTAAAAAAGCAATTATAGATAAAAATAAGTTAAGATTTAAAACATTTTCACAAACTGGTGAAGATCAACTATTCACTATAGAATTTCTAATGAACTCTAGGAATTATGCTATAAAAACAGATTACGAATACTACGTCGTAGTCAATAATTTTGATAATGGTACACATTTATCACATCAGAAAAGTTCTGGGAAACAATACTTTGCAACAATCAACGAAATTTATAACACAATTTACAAAAGCCCTATTTACAAAGATCCAAAAACACGGGACCAATTTGCTGGAAAATTTACTACGCGGTTATTTAGACACGGGCAAAAGAAAAATTTTGCAATTAGTAAAATGAAATATGAAGATAAAATTGAATGGTTGAAGTATTTTTCAAAAACACTTAATAGCGTTCCTAGAAGCGCCGATCAGTACGTTACACAAATTTTCAATATGAAATTAGAAGCCATAAGACAAAATAATTTGTTAGCTGTTATGGCAGCAGATAAATTCATTAAAGGAGAATAACTAAAGTGTATGATTACAACTATAATGATACAAAAAAGCTTGAATTAAATGTCATAGATATAAAAAATAATAAGAACAAAATTGAATGGATATATGCAAATTATGAAAATATAACCTTAAAAATCCAAAAATATGATATACCTTGGTTAATTATGAACGATTATAAAATTGCAAGAATAGAAAACTTAGATACGAAAGCAGACTTTAATAACTTGAAAGTAGAATTCGATTTTACCAATGACAAACTAATCTATGTGACATACAACGATTAATTAATTTAGGAAAATCATTTTTATAATATCGTTTTAAGGAGAATTTTAAATTCGGGCCAAGCATTATTCTCTTGCCATGTAATGCATACACTAACAATGACCATATATATACCTAAACATAAAAATAGGGATGCACTTATATAAAAGTATATCCCTTTCATTTAAAAATATGTTTGAATTAATATTTATTTACCTTCAACTCATTTTTATATACAAAATATCTACGAACAAATTCTATAACCATCATCCACACAACATGACCAAACAATTCAGATACATGTTCGTGGAATGGTTGCTCTAAAGCATTTGGAACGACACTCATTATTGGCATTATAATTAAATGAAAGACTATCCAAACAACTAGACCAAAAATAGAACCATAGCCAATTGCTACTTTTGAAAAATGTTTGACTAGCATAATATAAATGAACGCAAATGCTATTGAAAAACTAAAATGAACAATAAAACTTACCCAAGGCATTGATTGTTCTGAAAATTGATAACTCATATGTGTAAAATCTGAACTAAAACCAAACTTTTGTAATAATTCTTGTGGTGGATTAGTTGCATTACGCTCTGGGGTTCTAGGCGGTAGCATAACTTCCCATCCTAATTTCACTATTCCCGATAATAGCCCACCAATGATAGTAGCATAAATAATTTGAGTAAATGATAATTTTTCTTTCATTTTAAATTCTCCTCTACACGTCAAAATGACATAATTTTAAAAATTTTATCAAATTTAAATAGAGGAAACAATATAATTATTATTTATATTTTGTCTATTTTTCGACATTGGTATTATTAAAAAATGTCTTCAAATGAATCAGCTTTAAAAAAGAAATTTCTATATGTTTCTTCACAAAAATAGGCTCAACTAACTATATAAATGATTTACTCAAAAGCATATCATTAAGTAATCATTACAGTTTAAGATGTAATATCGGATAATGTCTTCCTTGTTGATCTTTTTGAGATTCTTTATACTTTTTAAATCCATTTTTGATATAAAAATTTACAGCATTATAATTATCTTTATTTACATCAACATATTGAACTTTGTTTTCTTGAATTAGATACTGTAGTATTTTAGTACCATATCCTTTATTAAAATATTTTGGATCTATAAAAAGCATTTCTAAATTTAGTTCGTTTGTACCTGAGAAACCAATTGCTTCGTAGGCATTAAACCACAAATCAGCTTCGACAAATTTAAAATATGTAGGAATTTCAGCCTTTAATTCTAATCGATCTTTTTCTTTCAAAAACTCATGAGTTGCAATTACAGATTTTCCCCATATTTCTAGTGCTTTTGGGTAATCTTTTTCTTGAAGTTCTATTTTTGTTAATTTCATATTTTATCTCCTTTCACTTAGTTTATAATTCCATAAATTAAGTTTTTTGAATGAAATTTTGTCGGAATATAACATCCCTCACGTATTTATTTAGCTAAAGGTCCTTTATTTTTAAGTTTTTATAAGTAAAATCATTTATCTAAATTAAGTTTATCACTATTCTTTATCCCCGTAACCTTATAGAGTGTATATTTATTTCATTGTTTATTTTTTAATTACATTACTTCTGTTTTAAAATATATTTTAATGAGTTAACTTGTCTTGAAAAGCAAATAAAATCTACTTAACAAAATTACAATCTTTATCTTTATAATAAATCGCAACTTGATTTTTAAATGCCAATCCGTCTTTCGTAAGTTCAACTTCATCTTTAAGTAAACGCTCGAAACTATCGTAAATTATTCTATATTCAATCAGAAAAATTTTATCAATATAAAATGTAGTTAACTAAGTAATAGATAATATTGGATAGATATTTTAGACTATACAATTATTAAAAAACCCAACTATTCGTATAGGTAGGTTTAATGTGATGTTTTTCTATCCCTAAATAATTAAGGTAAGTGCTAAATTTTTAAGCGTTTTAAATTACCAAGGTACAACTCCATCATTGTTTGCAAAAGTTATATTTTTATTTATTTTATCTTGTTCCACTAACTCAATAACTCTTTTTATACCTTCATCAACTGAACGTGCTCCCATTTTTTAGCTGTTTCTGGATCTAAACCTCCAAATTCAGTGGCTACCATTCCAGGATCAACTAAATCTATACTGATATTATAACCTTCTTTTTCTAATTCTTTTGATAATTGAATAGAATACATATTTAAAGCAGCTTTTGAAGATTGATAACCGGCAACACTTGCACCATATACAATTGAATCTTTATCTAAAGCTGAATTAAGAAATCCCATCATACTAGATATATTAATGATTTTTGCTTCTTTTTCTTTTTGGAGTAGTGGTAATATTGCTGAAGTTACATTAATAACACCAAAAACATTAACATCAAACTCATTTTTCACTTTAGTAACATCAAGTTTAGAGGGGCTAGAAGCTTCTAAAGCTATACCTGCATTATTAATTAAAATATCTAAAGCGTTTATTTCTTGCACTGCATTCTGCACAGAATTTATATCAGTAACATCTAGTTGAACTGCAGATACAGACAAACCTTTTGATTCTAATTCTTTTACAATAGATTGACCATCTTGCAAACTTCTTGCACCTAAGATAACATGATAACCTTTCTCAGCTAATACTTTTGAAATTTCTTTTCCCATTCCTCTAGTAGCACCTGTTACTAGTATTTTCTTTTGGTTAGCCATATTTTAAAATCCACTCTTCATATTAAAGTTGTAAACGCTTAATAACTAACCTGTTGAATTAAGTAAAAAACTGATCATCTTATTGACTTTCAGTCCAAAAATCTATTTTTTCTGTGTAGTATTGTGTATTCTTATATTATTCATTAGTTCATAAAAGCAAAAAAACACCGAAACCCTATTATATCAAGGATTACGGTGTCTCAAGAAAGCTCAAGTTATGTAATTAACGGAGAGTGAGGGATTTTACAAACCTCATAACACTAGCGTTTAAGCCAATTAGTAGGCGTAGTGTTGGCGTAGAACAAAAATGTCATGGTTAGACTCTTTAACTGACGGATTGCTTGTCACTACGTAATCAAATGTCACCGATAAACCGACCCATCTATTCATTTAGGTGGGTTTATTTTATCTCCACGATATCTTTCAAATTTCTTCGTATAAACTGTTTATTCACACACACCAAAAACACCCTCTATTATTATTAAAGTTGAGGAACCTAAAGTAACAAAGAGGGTGTAGAAGTTTGAATGAGAATAAGATTCAAGAGTATAGTTATAGTATAGCCCATTATTACATTTTTAAACCTATAAATATAACGAAAATATTAAAATAAAATTATTAGTAAATAACAAAGACCAATAAATAAGCTGGGAAAAGTAATAATAGTACCAAAGGTTATAAAAGCCTTTCTAAGTGTATCATTATTACGCTTTATATAACTAACCAAATAACAAAGGAAGCCAATAATTAAACCCATAATCACATAAATGATAATTTAACACCTCCTTGATAAAGGCCCCCCTCTTATCAAAAGACAAACCTAAAGTAATAGAAGGACAGGTGAATTTGAATAAGAAAAACATTAGATAGTGTTTTTGTAACATTCTACTTATATTAGTTTCCAAACATAAAATATATAATAATGTTATAAAAATAATCAATGTCATTCCCGTATTTATATTCATCTGGTGCATCTGGATTTATTACTTTCATATTATCATCTCAAAAAAATGGAATATTTTTACTAGCTTTTATAATGTCCTTAGTAAAGAAAAATTGCTTCCCCTCACCAGTATAAGCTGGGTTTAAAACCATATTCGCTTTAGCGTTATATAGCCATTCGGGATGTATTCCAGAATTCAAAATATCCTGAAATTCTTGAAAATCTTTACTCCAGTCTAAATTTAGTTCCAATTTTAATCACCTCATGAATAATATAGAATAAACGTTCACATAAATCAATTTAATATCTTTTTTTCTTATAATCAATTATAATTAATCGTTAGATAAATTCAGACAATCAAGGAGAATACATATGGATTACAAAAAAGAAATTGAAAAAATAGGTTGGAATACAAAAGAAGTAGCTAATCGAGTCGAAAGTTTAATCGAAGAAAAAGTAATAGATGTAAAAGAAGATGTAACCGAGGATCTATCAGTGGTTGTTGAAAAAGAAAATAATAATTCAATACTCAACGAGTTTTTAAATAAATAAAAAAACAGCCTATCTAATCAGATAGGCTAATTTATTACAGTTTGTTAAGCGTTCCACGTCGCTTGATAGTTAAATACCCCAATTTTCTTATTGGAAACAAATTATAGCTATAAAAGTTATATAAATTGTAGTTCATATATCTCTTTATATTCATAAGTATTAAAACTATCAATATGACCTTTTAATACTACTTCTTGTTTCTTTCTACTCACATTGTGATAATATGTTAGCCTAATATTCATATCTGATTCGTAACCATTATTTTGAATAGTATCATTTAATTCATCAAATACAGTTTTATTAATAGGTAACATATAACTCTCCTTGCTAGGTAACATATTTATATATTTCTTTTGAATTACGTTATCTTTACCTAACATAACTTCAACAGTTATGTTTTTAGCAGCTCCTCCACCAAGATTATATAACTTTAAATAATCTTCGTGTTCTTCAGAAGTTGAAGTCGTATTTCTTAAATTCAAATTTTTATTTTCATCTTTTTCTAAAAGGATTTGATTAAACCCTAGAGCTGGTATAAAACTAATTTTCATTTGATAAAGTTGAACTGATACCGATACAAAATAAAATAACGCCATAATAAAAGTTCCTAGTGATCCAATTGCTGAAATAATATTTATCATATTAAGTCTCCTTTTTTAATTTTTAGAAGACAGTAGTAGGGATTTCATTATAGCATGTAAAGCACTTTTTTGTCATTTTTTAACGTTTCGTCCTATCTTACGTATAAAATTATAAAAAAACACCCAGTGACATGTTTGGGTGGGAGATATAAAAACTATTTGGGAAAGGACTTATACATGTAAATAAATTATAACACAAAAATAGAGCAAGCACATAAGTGCCAGCCCATAATATGATCACGTGGTAAAATTTATTATAACATAAAAAAGACGGCCGAATTAACGACCGCCATCTTAAAGGAAGTCTCTATAATCAGAAACTAAAAAAAGTATATCATATAAATAGAAAGAAAGACACATCTGTTTATATATTTACTTATTATAACTGGTGGAAGATTTGGAGAAGTACAAAGATTAAATAAAACTGACTTCAATTTCGTAAATAACACTATTCACCTACCTGGAACGAAAACTGAAACATCAGATAGAACAATAGACATTCCTAAATGGATATGAAGTACATTGAAACTGCCCTATTAAATATGCCTACTAATATGAGTGGTCAATTATTTAACACAGGTACATCTTTAATTACAAACAATGCAGTGACTAAAGTTTTGCAAAAATATTGCTTAGAAAACAAACTAGGTAAATATACCCTACACTCTATCAGACACACCCACTGTTCTTATCTACTTCATAATGGTGTATCAATATATTATATTTCAAAACGATTAGGACATCGTAATATCAAAACAACAATGGATGTATATTCTCACCTATTAGATGAAACAGCAGAAATCGAGAAAGACAAGGCTATGACTGCATTGGAAGCAATGCCAACATCGTTGGCGTAATGATATAAATCGAATGCCAATATTGGCGTTATATTGGCACAAAATCATAATCACCATATACAACGAAGAATATCGATATATAAGAAAACCCCGTTATATCAACGTTTTCATTAACGAAGTATAACGAGGAATATCGAATTAACGGAGAGTGAGGGATTCGAACCCTCGAGACGCTTGTGGCGCCTACACACTTTCCAGGCGTGCTCCTTCGGCCAACTCGGACAACTCTCCATATAAAAAAACAGAAGCGATAATTCACTTCTGTTTGTATGACCCCGACGGGACTCGAACCCGTGTTACCGCCGTGAAAGGGCGGTGTCTTAACCGCTTGACCACGGGGCCATAATGGCTCCACAGGTAGGACTCGAACCTACGACCGATCGGTTAACAGCCGATAGCTCTACCACTGAGCTACTGTGGAATAAT
>ERZ1023420.203-NODE-203-length-21353-cov-16.857686_pt1 | contig 21353 bp, 17 predicted proteins | sample MGYA00380512_ERZ1023420 | MGnify/ENA primary metagenome ERZ1023420 (study PRJEB33173, sample SAMEA4830390) | metagenome | study: EMG produced TPA metagenomics assembly of the PRJEB25223 data set... | reverse complement strand
GCATCCTCTGCTTCTCTCCAGTCAACCTTAATCTTCCTCGCCATGTGGTTGTCCAATATGTGGACCTTACTAGCGAACTACAAACCCTACTCTATTTCATGAAAGAAGAAGAAAAATCAAGGAGAAGCAATGACTAAACCTATTATCGGAATCACAGCCAATGTCAGGCCCAACCCAGCCCATGAAGATATTAACTGGTCCTATGCCCCAACTGGCTTTGTCGAAGGGGTTCAAAGAGCTGGAGGCCTAGCAATCCTCTTACCTGTTTCTGATCCTTCGGAAGCCAAGAGCTACATCTCCATGATTGATAAACTCATCCTCATTGGTGGACAAAACGTTGACCCTAAATTCTACAACGAGGAAAATCATGCCAGTGAAAATGACTTCTTCCTTGAGCGAGACCTCTTTGAGATGGCACTGATTGAAGAAGCTACCAAACAAAAGAAACCAATCTTTTCAATCTGTCGTGGTACCCAACTCATGAACGTTGCCCTAGGTGGCAGCCTCCACCAAGACATCGAGCATCATTGGCAAGACAAACCTTCGGATTATCTTTACCACGAGATGGTGATTGAAGAGCACAGCAAGTTGGCGGAAATTTACGGTTATGAAACCTCTATTAACTCTTTCCACCATCAGAGCATCAAACACTTGGCCTCTGACCTTCGTGTCATTGCGCGTGACCCTGAAGATAACACTGTTGAAGCTGTTGAGTCAAACACACCCAACCTTCGCTTCTTAGGCGTACAGTGGCATCCTGAGCTTCTCCTAGACAAACGTGAAGAAGACCTCAAACTCTTCGAATATGTCGTAAACGAACTGTAAAAGGAACTGAGTCTGTACTCAGTTCCTTTTCTTATATTTCTATCACAGGATTCTTTCTAGAGCTCAAAATCCTCTCTTTCCTCTCGGAAAGAATAATAGGTGGATTTGCCTACAATCAAATGATCAAGGAGACAAATCCCCAAGTCATTGCAAGACCGCTTGATCTTTTGCGTAAAATCAATGTCATTATGACTAGGGTAGGCCTCACCAGACGGGTGATTGTGAACCACTATTAAAGACGTCGCCATCAGATGACAAGCATAATGCAAAATCTCACGAGGCTCTGCAATCGAACGACGCACCCCACCAATAAACACCGTCTTTTGCTGAATGATACGATTCTGCGTATCCAGGTAAATGGCCACCAAATGCTCCTGAGGCTTGTCCCCAATATCCAACATCATACGACGGGCCACCTGCTGACTAGACATAATCTGCTCAGAACGAGCCAACTCAGCCTTCTCAATCCGCTTAGACAGCTCCACCATAGCCTTCAACTCGATAGACTTCACACGCCCAATACCAGGAATGGCCTGAAGTTCATTTAAAGACAAACGAGACAAATCTGCCAAACTCGTCATTCCTCTCAAAATACGACTAGCCATAGATAAGACCGACTCCGACCTAGTTCCCGTCCGCAGCACTATGGCTAACAGCTCCTGATCTGACAAAACCTCCGCCCCCTTCTGCAAGAGACGCTCACGAGGCAAAAGTCCTGACTCCTCAGCTACAATACTATACATAAGAAAAAACCTCCTACTTACTTATTCGTAAGTGGGAGGGGGAAATTAAATAGATGAGGATTTTTTTAAACCTATTTTTCTTAAAAAGGCCTTTTGATAGGCTGAAAACTTATCCTTGAGTGTCAGTGGTTTCGGAATCTGTTCCATCTCATCAAGATGAACCTTATGTCGTTCGGCATAAGATATTGCTTCAGAAGTTATTATACGATAATCGATTCCTTCATCCCAAACTTTTCGATAAAAGAGATAATCCAGAACATTCTCATCAAAATGATAAAAAATGGGTTTATCCTTTAGTATAATTTTCCCCAAAAAATCTTTTGACATCCACATGGATCCTTGGAAAACATAGAGTGAATTATTAGTAGCTTTTAGACATTGGTTATTTAAGTCAAGTTCCTGATTATGGTTTAAAGTGCTGATTGAGTCTGTCCAATAAAGTTCCTTAGACAAATCAGCAAACACCAGACCAACCTCTGGAAAATGTGTAAAAATTGATACTACTCTCTCTTCATCTAATAGCATATCCACTAGAGCATGTCTTGTAGCTTCATCAACAAGGCGACCTTCATTTCCAAAGTCTGATGTGTGGAAATGCCCAACAAAGTCATACTCTCTAAGATGAGATGCCAAAGATACTAAGGCATGATAATGATTTTCAAAGGTTTGCGAAACAAGCTGGAATCTATCTTTAGCAAAACTATTTAATAAGATAACATCAACTTCATTTCTATCGACATGGCTTGAAAGGGTAAAATAGTAGAAAGCAGACAAACTTTTGTCCGTAAATACTTTTAGTCTCTCTACATCACTAATGTGTACATGAATAGCTAAACGACAATTGGACCTTGTAATTGTGTTAAAGTTAGAATCAACCATCTTATCATCTAAAAATACCAAACTATCAGGGGAATGATAACGGTTCAGATGCAACTTGATTAGTGCCACCGGATAAGTTGATCGGTTAGTAAGATAATCTAAAAGTAGTTTTCCTTTTTTCTCATCACCTGTAAAAGCTTTCAACTTAATAAAGGGTACCTTATGCTCAAGGGTACTTATTGGTCTGTAATAAGAAAAATCAGGGTGAATTAAATCTCTTGCCTCTTCATCAATGGTATTAAAGACAGCATCATAATGAAAACCTGCTTCAACCAGAACACTAGTAACCTTAGTTTCGTAATTGTCAATAACATCTTGGACGTCGGTAAAAGTCTTTATAGAAGTCCAAAATTTTTGAAAGGCATCTGAAGCAACAACATGCTTTTTGAAAGATATAAAATAACTTTGTAGATGCTCATCGAAATATTTGGTTTTTCTAAAATTCGTCATTCCCCAAAAGTCAACATTCGAGCGTTTTTCAAAGCCTTCAACTAGGTCAGTCATATCCCATAGAGGACCAAAGCAAGTATCATTCATGAGTGTAACTGAATCGAAATCCGTTAAATGGTCAAAACCGACATGAGCCATACCATCTCTCCAAGCTGCAAAATCAAAGCCTAGATTTTCTCTTTGTAATACCTTCTCTACACCCAGATCTTTGAGAGTTTGTAATGCGGACCCTGTTAGTTGACTATTTGAAATCACAATAAGTTTAGAAAAAAGTGGTCTAAGCTGCTCTAATTGATAGAGCACATGACCACTTAATTCGTTGTACTTATTATAATGAACATACAACAAGAGACGTTTCATTTATTCCTTAATCTCCCATTTTCCATTTCTCTGAACCATACCAGTTGCAGAATCTTTTGCTGACTTATCATCATCTTCAATATCTGTTCGATTTAAGAGAATGACTGGTGAATTAGCTGAATCAGCAAAAGCAATCATCTGATCATCATTATCTCTTATAGAGACTTGAAGTTTGAGCTTAATATCATTCAGATGAGCCAAACTGCATTTATATGTGAGTGTTTTTCTTCCTGAACCACTGGTCTTATTGTCCAAGGAATTGTCATTATAAATCCAGATACCACGGTCAATATCTGTAATTGAAAAGGCAATATAGGTCTCAATATCTTCATTCACATCATAAGAAATCTCGAATGAAATATCTTGATCAGGACTGATAATATTTTCAGTTAAAAGTTTAACTTGTAAATTAGTGATTTTGGGATTTTCAACCACCACATCATCATTTGAAACTTTTTGACCAGCAGCATTATCAAAGCTATATTGATTGGCAACTTCATCAGGATCACCAACAACTTTGACTAGACCATGTTCAATCAGAACTGCCTTATTACAGTACTTTTTAACCGCTGACATGTCATGGGTCACCAAGATAGTTGTCTTTCCAGATTGCTTACGTTCCATGAAATAATCATTACATTTACGTTGAAAGGCCTCATCACCTACGGCCAACACTTCATCAAGGATGAGGATATCACCTTGGGCCTTGATAGCTACAGAAAAGGCAAGACGAACCTGCATACCACTTGAGTAGTTCTTCAACTTTTGATTCATGAAGTCATGAAGTTCAGCGAAATCTACAATGTCATCATACATGGCGTCTACTTCTTCTGTTGAGAAACCAAGCATAGCCCCATTCATGTAGACATTCTCACGGCCAGTCAATTCTGGGTTAAATCCAACCCCCAACTCAATGAAAGATACCAACTTACCATCAATGGTAACCTTACCTTTTTCTGGAACATAAATCTCAGAAATAATTTTTAGAAGCGTTGATTTCCCAGAACCATTACGTCCAACAATTCCATAAAAATCACCTTTTTCGACTTCAAAAGAAATATCTTTCAAGACATGTTGCTCAGTATACCCTTTAATCCCTTTAAAGCGATTAACAAGAGTTGTTCTTAGACTCTGACTCGCCTCAGTTGGCAATTTAAAATACTTACTTACATGATCTACTTTTACAGCAATATTATTTGACATTATAGAATCTCCGCAAATCGTTTAGCATTTCGATTAAAGACAAGGAAACCAATGATAAAAATCACTACAGGAATCGCATAAGGAAGAAAAGCAATCAATTTATTATTAATAATATCCCATCCTCTTGGATTAACTGGATCAATAATAAAATGACGCATATCTTGTAAAATCTGAGCAATTGGATTCAACATCATAACCTTTGCAACAAACGTCTGGTTTCTTTGAAGAAGGTAAGTGATGGAATAGATAATCGGACTCGCATACATACCTGCTTGAAGTACAACTTCCCAGACAGGACCAATATCACGGTATTTAACAAAGAGTGCCGACAAGATAAAAGCAACTCCCATGGCCATTAAGAGAACCTCCATGAAAAGAGGAATAATGACCAAGGTATTAATACCAATCGGAACCTGATTAATTATGGCAAATGCAAAAACAACCACTAGGTTAATCAAGAAGTTAATTGCAGCTCCTAGTACAGATGAGATAACAATTGTTTGCTTCGGAAAGTTTAGTTTACGTAAGAGATCACCTCGTGAAACAATAGAGAGCATTCCCATATTGGTAGCCTCAGTAAAGAAACTCCAAAAAATCATGGCTAGAAGCAAGCCTACAGCATAGTGTGGTGTCCCGTCATCAAATCTCAAAAAACGAACGAAGACAAGATACATAATTGTAAACATCATCAACGGTTTCAAAATAGACCAAAGATAACCAATAAAAGAACCCTGATAACGTAATTTAAAATCTGTTTTAATCAGTTCTTTAAGTAAAACTCGATTTTTCTGACTAAAGAATTCCATTTAGTCCTCCTTATACATGAATTTTGTCAAAATCAAACTCGTAAATACAAAGGTGTGAAAGGCTCTATTTTTACGATAACCATATGTTTTCAAACGACGATAACGCTCGCTTAACCCTTGATCCATTATAGTCACAAAGTTCTCAACCAGCTCTTTCTTCTTAGCATCCAGTGGCAAAGAAAGAAGATTTTCTGCCTGATTTTGACTAGCCTTAATCAACTTCCAGTATTTATTAAATAACGTCTGAGGTCGAATCCAATTCTGCATACGTTTACGAAGAGTTCTAGCACCCAAAACATTATCCGCATGCTGACGGTAAAGTTCTGTCGGTTGATCAACATATACTAGATTTCCAAATGCTGAAGCAAGCAAACCTAAATACCAGTCATGCATCAGAAGCTCATTGGGTTCCTCGCCAGTCCATAATTCGGCTAAAGCATGATTAATTAGCGACACACCGCCAGTAACAGTGTTTTCTGTCATTTCTTGAACCAATTCCGTATTGGCATGATCTGACTGAGTACGTATCATACTCTCATGAAGCACCTCTAAATCTTGGTTCACAACCTTTAAATCCGTGTATACCAAAAGTGGTTTATCAGAAGGGTATCTACTCGCTTCCTCAAGCTGAAGAGATAACTTCTCAGGTAGCCAGGTATCATCTTGGTCTGAGAAAAGATAATAATCTGATTTTTGATGCTTCAACAGTGTGAAAAAACTCTTTATAACGCCTAAATTCTCAGTTTGATCTGGATTGACAAAGACAATGCGGTCATCTTCCAAAGAAAAACGTTTGATAATATCTCTCGTTTTATCCTTAGAACCATCATCACGAATTAATAAGGTCCAATCAGTATAAGTCTGTTGCTGAATACTCTCTATTTGCTCTGCTAAAAAGTTCTCGCCATTGTAAGTAGACATGAGAATAGTTACTTTCATGATAAAAATAGCTCCTCGTATTCACCCACGATTTTTTCCCAGGTGTAATTTTCTTTCATATTTGCTTTAGCAGCATTTCCCAAGTCTTCAAATGACACTTGACCATCTACAGAATCGATAAGATTAGACAAATTTCCATCCTCTTTATTCCAATACAAGGCAGTCTCTTGAGCTACTTGATGGTTAAAGTCGACGTTATAGATAAGGTTGAGGTCTGTTTGAGCCAAAGCTTCTAATAGACCTGGATTAGTTCCACCTACTTCATGTCCATGAATATAAGCGAAAGCCTGGTTGCGGATATACTTAAGCAAATCCTGGTCATAGACAGTTCCCACAAATTTCACACGTTTATCTTTATCAAATCCTGTTACCTGTCTTAGTTCATCAAAGTAAGGATTTCCTTCGTGATTACAGATGATAACAAGATCACGATTTGTAGAGGACTTCATAAATTCTCGAATCGCAGTTTCGTAATTGTTTTCAGGAACAAAACGCCCTAATATCAAATAATATTCTTTTTCTTGGGTTTGCCATTTTTGATACCAATCTCGAACAGAGCTATCTTCAGCAGTCAAGGTCGTCTTCGATAAATCAGTTCCATAAGCAATGAATGTCGTTCTAGCCCACGGATAGGTATTTTGAATATAGGTCTCAATACCTCGGTTATCAGAAATGATCAAGTTCGCATACTTTGTCATCTCTTTTTCAGAGTACTTGAGATAGCTTTGAACAGGCTTAGACCATTTAGCACGCTTCCATTCTAAACCATCAGGGTTGACTAAAAGAACTCCACCAATAGACTGAATTTTCTTTGCGAAATAGGCAATGAAGGCACCAATAGTATTCCCTAAAATATAAAAAATCGGTGCTTGAATTCCCTCTTTTTTAATAAGCTTCAAACTATAATTGATAGCCATCATATCATAAGCTATAACACGCGCAGGACCTAGTTTGGGAGGTTTAACTGTAAAGCAATCCGCCCCCTTATAATCAAAATGCTTGCCTGTTCGTTCATCCGATAAACAAGCCACATGATAACGTATTCTAGGCGATACCTTATGCGAGACCAATTTTTCAACAAATGTCTCGAAGCCACCGTACTGAGCTGGTAAACCACGACTACCTATGATAAAAATATCCTTCAAAGTTTACCTCCATTCGCCACGTCTCTCAAATACACAGAATCATACATAGTGGCTTTTATTATACCATTTTGGAAGGTATTTTGCATGACTGAACAGAAAGAGTAAAACAAAAAGACCGTCAAAAAACAGCCTCGTTATCCATAGACATAGAACACTATATTATGTCTTAACTTATTTTCTTAAGCTGAAATAATTTCTTTATAGCAGATTTGACACTCTTTGTTAGAGCTTTTTGGGTATTTAGAAAATCTATATCAGACTTATTTACTTTTTTATGATGCAAATCATTATCCTCAATCTTTTTAGTAATGTTATTATAAACACTCTCTAGAGAATATCTTACTTTTAAGTTTGGAACAGCTTGTACTGCTTCACGTTTCTCTTTATTAAATTGAGCAAGGGTATCTGAAATGATTCTTGTTAATGCTTCTAAATCACCCAAATGGTACATATGACCTTGCTCATTCATATATTCAAAGGCAGATCTGTGTCCTGCATTATCAGATAAAATTGTTGGAATGCCATTTAAAACAGACTCAACGTAAACAAGACCAAATGTCTCCATACTAGATGGAAAAACTGCTAAATCCTTATCAGTAATCATAGACCAAGGATCGTCTACATGTCCTAAAAAGGAAATAGACTTCAGATGATGTTCTGCAATATAATCATCACAAATTTGTTTATAGTCCTCATCCCATGCCCCTAAAAATACAAGCTCAGTTCCTTCTAGATTAAGTAATTGAAAGGCCTTAATCAACTCAAGCTGATTTTTTCTCTGAGTCAAACGACCAACTGAAATGATACGATTATGGAAATTTGAATCTGTTTTAATCTCTTCTTTTGGATCCATTTGAGTATATGGGGCAAAGGAATAAATCTTTCTGTTAGGAAAATACTTTTCCAAATCTTCTGTTAAAGCGCCCGTAACAGCAAAAATGTCATCTGAGAATTTATCTATAAAGTCCAGTTTTTCCTTATAGTAACCAAATTCTCCCTCAGGAAATTCATGGATTAACCAAAAATGTTTGACATTCTCAAAAGCCGCAGCAAGTGCGCCTTGAAAAACATTTACCGTATTACTGATGACAAGGTCTACCTTGTTATCTACAATAATATTTCGAATATCTTTAATATTCTTATTGTAGGAGGTCACTCGCATAAAATGATTACCTGGTGAGCCACCTGGTGCATCTTCCCACCACCATTTGACTGCTGTAAGACCATAGGTTTCAATTCCTGCATTCTGCAATACTGTTCGATACTCTTCTTGAGATGGCACTTTATAATCCGGAAAAACATTCAAGACACGATAACCTTCGTCTACTAGAAATTTCATCAAATTGACAATAGAAATTTCAGCACCATTATCCAGAGTCCCTGTCGGAGAAATAAATAAAATTGTCTTAGTCATAAATTATGCAAATACCCCCCAGTAATGGAAAAGAATCAAATACATAGCAACTAGGAAATTAGCTACTAAAGTCACTGTTGCTATTTTCAATTGTTTATGTCGAGATAAATCGATATTAGCCATATTAGCTACTAGAGGTAATAAAAGAATGATAAATGGCGTAAAATAACGTCCTTGAGAACCAACTGATATATTAGCTCCCTTACCAAGAACAAGAGGTGTCCACTGGATATACATCACTGTGATTGCAGCTAAAATCTCTAATAAGAAGAGAATCCATGATGCATTAGCGAAATCTTTGGTGAAGAAATCCTTCTTGCTTGAGAGGAATAACAGAGTCAAAACCATAATGTCAATGAAAATTAACCAAAGTGGCATTTGCAAGGTAAGATTCCCAAGGTAGCCGAACATTCCAAGGGACAAGATACCATTCAAATTATCATTCAATTCAGGATTGAAAAGTGTATTACGCAAAACGTCTCCATAATGGTGAAGACCGCCCTGATTCTTCATCAAAAATTGAAGAACCGCAACAACACCCACAATAAAGAGAGGATAGAAGACTACTTTAAATTTCGAAATAAAGGCCTTGACTGCTTGCATTGGACGATTTAGAAAGGCAAGGGTACCTTCAAACTTAAACGGTACAAATGGTATTAATCCCAACACTAGAATGTTATTTGGTTTAGTCGCTAAAAGCAAAATCGCAAGACCTATCACTTGAATAAGATTACGAGTGGTAAAACGTTTAGAATAGGCAAGATTGGTGATAAAACCAAGAGCCAACATCACTTCCAAGTAGTTCATCACATCATAAGAAAGTGATGAAGCTTGTTGAACCATAATAGGTAAAAGCGATATAAACATTAGGGCTGTCTTTCCATACTTGAAATAACGTATTAAAAAGTAAATTCCTAGAATATAAGCCAATGCATTAAAAATACGGCCCATATAAATGATCATACCAACTGTAGGACTAATCCAGCTTCCAATCGTCATCCCTATCAACTGTGGAATAAATGAGATTGATTTCAAACTCACACCAAAATGAAAAGGTTCCTTGCTCATATCAATTTTTTGAGCAAAAATCTGTTTATATTCTGCCAGTTTAACCTTATCATTACTTGGAATCTCGTTCATCCACTTAAAAGATTTCTCAGTTGGTTTATGTAAAGTTTCCCATGTCATGCGTGCATGATTTGTCTCATCTGGCACACGATTAATCGGAAACACAAACATAAATGAGAAAATAAAAATCGTTGCTAATATGAAAAATAAATTTTCAACTTTTATCTGTTTAATTCTGTTCAAAATAAGTCACCATTTCATCTTTCTTGCTTAAGGTACAATTTCCAAGGACCTCTCGGTAAGCTGATTCAGCTAACTTTTGTCTTAAATCTGGAGATAAAACTAAAGCTTCTAGCTTGTCAAACCACTGATCATCAGTAGCTAACAAGCCTGTTTCACCATCAATAACCACATCCGAAAAAGCTCCTATCTTGCTCGCTACTGTTGGCACTTTTACCAAAGCAGCTTCAATCCACTTAATCTCAGATTTGGCACGATTAAAGATAGAATCCACAAGCGGTGCCAGGTTAATATCAACCTCGCTAATCAAGGCAGGCAGTTTATCCCAGTCCACATAATCGTGAGTGACAATTTGATTTTCAAAGGGCTTCATATCTTTTGGAATATCAAGAATTCCGACAATATGTAATTGAACATTACTATATTTTTTAAGCAGTTGCTTAATAGCTGGTTTAATCAATTCAAAATTCTCATTATGACTAATTGAACCAGAGAAATAACCAATCTTAACAATGTCTGATACTTGAGAATAGTCCTTAATAAATTGACTACTGATAGAGATTAACTCATCAGAGGCTAGATTACGATTAAGCAAAACCTTGTTTTGATACTTCTTCAACTCCTCTTGCAACTGGTTAGTTGAAGTAATGGCACCATCACAGTTCTCTAACATATAACCGTAATTACGCACCCCAGCATCATAATTGCCCTTTTCGACCAAATCAAGACCTTGCGTATAACTCAATTGGTCCGTGTAAACCGTATCAAATACCAAATCATCTATATCAAAGAAAACAGGTTTCCCATATTCCTTAGCCAAATGACAGAGACGCAAAAGCTCAGGCGAAATTGGAGAACGATAGATAATAATATGACTAGCATTTTGGGCCATTGACAATTGAAAATCTGATAAGTTAGTAACTTTAACTTCAAAGCCATGCTTACGTAATTGTTCTGCCTTATTCAAGACACGGTAACGAGTACACTGTGGAATAATATTTTCAACACCATCAATCAATAGAATATATTGTTCACGAGGAACAGCCTTAAATTTATTGACAATATCCTCCAAGATTGACACTGGGTAATCCGTGTCTTCTGCGACAAACTCTAACAAGTCAGGGATTTCTGATTCACGCTCAAGACCTTGCCACAAGAATTGGTCTTCATCATAATTTTTCAGAGCCGTGTATTTCACCAAAGGACTACCTGCTTTGAGCATCTTAAGTGGGTGGATATACATGGCAGAATCTTCGTATTCTTGCACGACAGCATCAAAACGATAACCTAAATCAGCAAAATACTTGGTAAAACGTGTCTCATGTCGTCCAATAGCCTTGTCACGAGAATCCGTGTCTGTCAAATGTGTCCAATATTCATAAAAAGCATCATCATTTAACATGAGCTTTTCAATAACCAAGAAATAAGATTGAAGATGCTTAGGAATATAGCCGTATGGGTTCTCCTTAGTAACATCTTCTTGCTCTTCTCCAAATGAAATCCCCCAGAAATCAAGATGCCTATCAGTCATCTCTTGACAAAGCTGAGACAAATCTCTCATTGGTCCAATATTGGTATCATTGACCAAGAACAGTTGATCGTAATCTTTAAGCTTATCTTTACCAAAAGCAAAGATACCCTCTCTAAAGGCTGCTGTGTCATATCCCTTATTTTCACGGGTCAAAACTTGTCCATAGTGTTCAAGATTATTGACATCATCGACATGAAGCTGACCGTTTACAACAACAATGACTTCATCCATTAACGGAGATAAGGCCTGTAAAAAACGTAATTTGTATTCTTGCAAACGATTTTCAGATTCGAAAATGACATAGACTAGCGCTCTTTTGTCAGTAAATGACAGGGCAGAACGTTGACTATTTCTAAGACGACGTAACTGACGAACCTTAAGTGGTGTCACATGACGACGTAACTGTATTACTTTGACTTTTAAAGCTCTCAAATAATTTTTAATAGCTTTTGGATTCTTAGCAATTACTCCAGCTGTCTTGATAGGAGTGATAAGTGCATTTCCCAGGCGATACGATAGTGAAGCCCGGATAAGCTCCATTTCATCATGAGCGTCTTTCAGTTGTTTAGACTGTGTATATTTTCTTCGTTCAAGCTGATCACGCTCTTTTTTCAATTGGTGTACATAGTCAGTTACTTTCTCATGATGTTTCAGCAATTTATCCAAGCGTTCTTCTAAGACCATGAGATTGCCACAAACAGCACTATAGATTTCATGAGGAAGTTTATCAAGATATTTCTCCAAAATTTCAAGATATACTTCATAATGATAGCGAACAGAGTCACGTCCAGAAATGGATCCTGCTTCAAAAACACGATAGTTAAGCTTAGTATTTGGTTGATATACTGCTTCAGCTCCATTATTAATAATGAGATTCAATAAAAAGTCATAATCTTCAAGCTTTTTACGATTTAACTTCTCATCATAACGAGCATCCCCAATAATACTTCTACGAATCAAAGAACAATTATCAATGAAACTAGCATTTAGAAAATCAGCTAGGGCAAATTCACGGCTTTTAAGATAGTACTCTTCTTTTTCAGGATTAAAAAGATCACAATATGCAATATCAGCATTTGTATCAATCAATTTGCTATACAACTGCTCAATATAATCCATATCCAAGTAGTTATCGCTATCTACAAACAGCAAATAGTCTCCCTTGATTAGACCAAGCCCCATATTCCGATTCTTTACAACACCAAGGTTTTCATGAGTTTCAAATCTTGTCTCAAAAGGTGAATCCTTCAAAACTTCTTGGATAATTTTAGTTGAACTATCCGTCGAACCATCATCCAAAACGATTAATTCGATGTTTCGATAAGTTTGATTAAAAATACTTCGCAAGCATTGCTCAATATACTTTTCGTGATTATAACAGGTTACAACCACTGAGATTAAATTATTCATTTTTCCATCCATTTTGTTTAACAAAATATCAATTAGTACTTGATAGCTACTAACATTACTAGCTTCAAAGATTACGTTGATAACCAATCTTTGAAGGTGCATACTACCTCAATTATACTATAGTTTATACAAAAAAGAAAAAGTCATCTTGCTATTGAGAGACAAAAAAAGCAGAGCGAATCTGCTTTTAACTAATTAATCTTTTCATTATTCATTTTTAAATAAATTTGATTTATAAATTTGCAAGTTATTATAAAAACGCTGAGCATTACTGGTAAATAAGTTCTCGTCCCTGAAGCGTATAACGTTGGTGAAAACGAGATAATCAAACGTCCGACAAGGCCAACTACCAATAAATATGGTAACCAAATTTTATCACCTGAGTCAGAAAGACTCCAAATCACATAAAGCACTATACCTAAAATAATGGCATAATACAAAACGGCACCACAATATGCCAGATTAAACTGAAAAGTCCCTGTTTTTCTAGCCACCGTGCTAATAGCAGAAAGTGTAAAGAAAATACTACGCCATTCGAACTTTTGACTCAATATAGATAGGAGAACTAAGCCACTTAAGGATACCGAAAGAAGGTTCCGTTTATAAAAAGCCAGTATTATCAATACAATTAGGAAGAGGAAAACGAAAGTGAAAGAAACTGATAATAGTCCGTCACCTGTTTCTAAGATACCTAGCCCTAACTTTTGAATACTGCTTAGATTTGGAAAATTAGGAAACCAAGTCATCACTTCTTTAGTATATCTCGCTACATTACCTGGAGCTAGCTTAGCCGAGATTACACCTACTAAAGCAACAAGACTATAGAGCAGATTTTTGACTCTCAAAGTGGTTACTCTCCAGTCTCTTACCAACTCAAACGCCACCCACAAAAAAGAATAAACTGCTAATTGCTCTTGCATTATGATGAACATAAAACTTAAAAAACTAGCACACTGCAACCACCACTTGTCCGAGTTACGATAATAAAGTGTAAATATAAGAAACGACGCAGGCAAAATATAGTTCACATAAGTTGGAATAGAGCCCGCACTCAAAAATTCACTTGCCGGTAAACAAATAAATAATAAAACTCCGGGTAACCAAGGAAGAGTTGGAGATATTTTTTTACTTGGTAAAAGCAAAATAAAAGTTGCAACAACAGATATTATCACGAAAAGCTTTTCATGAACCGACAATAATAAGCTTGCTGATTCAATTAAGAGCCTGCTACTCCATGTAAAATAGCGATCTATTCCAAAATAGAGATAATTATGATGAAATTCTTCAGCATAATTCAAAAAAGCAGTCTGATCTCCAACAGGAGTAATTTTATTGTTGATATAAAACTGCAGTGCGTACAAAATAGCAACAACAAAAAGGTAGAAATAAAATTTCGTTTTATTTTTCATCAATTTTTATTTCTCCATTACTCATTCGTCTTCTGACTCTTAACATACTGTTTCATAAGAATATTTGCTATCCACTTTGGCCAAAAGAGTTGGTACATATACAAATCTTCTTTACTACGAGTATTATCAGCAATAGTCTTAGAAGTCTCAGATTCCTCATGAATTCGGTGACACATTAACTTATCTGCTACATAGATAAAACGTCCCTTGAATTCACTAATCTTATACCAAGCATACCAGTCGAGGCTAACCTTCATTTCCTCATCAAAATAGAAATTCTTCAATTTTTCAAGATTGTAGGTGACAGCTGGACAACAAATTGGATTACCAAAAGCCATTACACGGTTACGCCAAAAATGACTACTAGGAAATAGATTCATTGTGTTTAGCATCAAGGTCTTAATCTTGAGGTTTGTATTTGCAGGAATCTTTAGGCCATTTTTTTCTTCAAAATAATCAGAATACCCGATTAAAACATCACTAATTTTTTCCATCTTAGCCAATACTTTTTCTGCATATCTTGGCTCATAATAGTCATCCTGATGGGCGATGGTGGCATATTTTGTTTCTACAAAAGAAATGGCATTATTCCAATCCTTGCCAATTCCCCCACCTTGTTTAGTATAAAAGGGGATGGCATAACGTTGGCAAAGTTCCTTAATCGAATCAAGTGGCGTTGAACTATAACAGATAATTTGTGATTTAAGAGTTTGATTTTTCAAAGATTGAATACAAGCTTCTAGATAATCACTTTCTCCATAAGCACAAATTACCCAAGTATGATTATCCTTCATTCTTTTCCTCTTTCTCTTCTACATGACTTTTTAGAATAGATAATTCTTGAACTAAGTGCTTAATCTGCTCCTTTTGCTTAGACACAGTCAATGTTTGCAAAAAAGCGATGACCAACAAGAAAAAGATAGCAAGTGACAGCAAAAAATTCGATGTCAATTCAAAGCCAAGTAATCCTGCAAAATAAACCGGAATAACATCAAAAATGGAGATAATAATCATCACAAGACTGATGACAATCCACATGAAGGCTTGCTCAAATAAAATATTATTCTTGTTGATATTCCTAATGACTAAATAAAGGAAAAAGATTGAAGCTATTAACATCACAATAGATAAAACTGACATTATTCACTCTCCCTCATAAAGGCTGCAATAACAATCGAGGAACACACTTCAAGCATATAACGAATGGATTTAATTGGCGTAATAGAAGAAACGCCACCAGTGCGTTCAAACATATTTGCTGGTTGTTCAACAACTCGATATTTACGTTTCAAAATATGAACAATAGTCTCAGGTTCTGGATACTTGATTGGATAACGTTTAGCGAATTGTTTGATAATAGCTTTATCAGCCAAACGATAGCCCGATGTCGTATCTAAAACTCTTTGGCCTGTCGTCCATTTGATGAGATTAGAAATCACACTAATTCCAAAACGTCGCATAAACGTCGTTTGAAATTCCGACTTAACATCACCAACAAAACGAGAACCAATAACTAAATCTGCTTCATTTTTTCGAATTGGCTCAAGCAGTTCTGATAGAGACTCAATATCATGCTGTCCATCACCATCAAATTGAACAGCAACATCATAGTCATGCTCCAGTGCATATTTGTAACCTGTTTGAACCGCACCACCAATTCCAAGATTCATGACAAGATTAACAGCATTAAAATGATTCTCTTTCAAAATTTCTTTTGTCTTATCCGTTGATCCATCATTGATAACAACATAGTCCAACTCAAAATCAACTTTCTTGCGGTAATTCAAGATACTTGTTACCGTGTCGAAAATGCTTTCCTCCTCATTGTAGGCAGGAATAATCATTAAAACTCTCAACTACTTCTCCTTTCCTTTACAGTATAATTTTGAAAACAGTGAGACAAGTCTCAAGCGCTCGAAGGTTCTAAAAGCCAATACCGAAACAACGGTTTGCATTCGTTCTCCTGTTATTTCCGATGATAAGGGAGTTAAACTTGAATCTATATTTTCTTTAGAAATCCACTGCTTAATTTTTCTATATTGATCCATAAATGATGAGCTAGAAGCTGCTCTCCCAGAAAAAAGTAAATACCAAATATAGTAGCGTTTGATAAAATAACGAATATATTTTGAATCATCAGCAACTTGAAGTAGATGGCTCAAGAAGTACACAATATCTATATTCGGATTAAACCCTCTTTGTGATGTATTTGAAATACTTTTCTCGTTAAAATACCAATTGTAGCCATTATAATCAATTATTTTTATCTTTTCCGTTAAGTTGTAAGCTGATAACGTAAAAATAACATCCTCACCAATTGGATAATCAAAAAACTCAATCTCATTATTGATTAAAAATGAAGTTCGATAGATACGTGCCCAAGGTGCAACTATAATATATTTAGACCATTCAGACTGTGTGAGGTCTTGCTTGAAAAGTGTCGTCAAGTCCTGATTAACACGCTTATAGCCCCCAAGAACAATATCTAGTTGTTCTTGATCTATTGCATTATAAAAACGCTCTAAATAATCAGAATCAACAAAGTCATCATTATCAATAAAGACAATATACTCACCCTTAGCCAGGTGTATTCCTTTATTTCTCGTTTTAGCAACTCCCTCGTTTTTTTTATCGATAACTCTAATAAAGTTGTAAGCAGAAGCATAAGTTTGCAAAACCATCAAGGAGTCGTCTGTGGAACCATCATTTAAAAGAATAATTTCAAAATCCCTAAAGGTTTGATTCAAAAGCGAATCTAAGCATTGTTTAACCCCTTCTTGTGCATTATAAACAGGAATTATGACTGTAATGGCTGGATTATTCATTCTTTCTCTTTCTAACTTATCTTATTTATAAAATCTTAGTAGGTAAGAAAATATTTTTGTCGAGATATTGATTCCAAAAATATTAGTAAAAATACCAGTCAACTTAAAAGCCTTATTCTCAATACGGATCGAAGCCTTTAACAAGTATTTATATTTTCGTAACAATTCCTTTATCTCAATATTTGAGAGATAGGATTTAGCATAAGGAATAATTGAAATATAAGAAATTGCAAAATAGGTCGTCAAAGCTTTTTGTTTTGTATCTGGCAACTCAGACACATCAAACAAGCCGCGCTCTATTCCTCTCAATGTATCCAACACATTTGCTTCTTTTACTATATTCGTTAAGCTTCCTGCTCTGTTTTGACGGTACATATATTGTGTGCTTGTTAGGACCGAAAAACTCTCCACTAGCTTTAGTATGTAGGAACAATATAAACTATCTTCTGATACCAAGTCCTCCGGAAAACACAGACCGTTACTTATCAACTTTTTAGAAATACATTTATTCCAATTTGGACCGTTAAACAAACCAAAATTAGTTGCTGTAAGCAAATTGTTCTGACTAGAAATAGGAATTTCCTTTATTTCCTTGTCGTAATAATAACTGTAACCGAAGATAACTACATCAACAGCTTTTGCTTTAATTTTGGTAGCAATCGCATCTAAAAACTGCGTATCGCTCCAAAAATCATCTCCATCTAGAAATAAAAGATAGTCACCAGAAGAATTACTTATTCCAGTATTACGTGCCTTTGATGCACCACCATTACTCTGATGGATTACTGCCACTTGATGATAATTTTGAGAAAGCTCATCTGCGATAATACCTGTATTATCTGTTGAACCATCATCCACAATGATTATCTCGTAATTTTCAAACGTCTGTTTTAGTATACTCTGAACACAGCTCTCCAAATAGCTTGAAACATTGTAAGCAGGGATAATAACAGAAAATTTCATGTCAATTATTTTTTCCTTCTAAAAATTGTATATGGATTTGTTATAAAATAAATTACTAGGGATGTCAGTAACCATGCTATCATCGCACAAAGAAATGATAGGGATGCCCCAAAAATCTCAAATTTAGAAACTAAAGGCTTAGCCGTTAAGAGTGACACAATGTAACCTACGACAAATGAAATCACTAGAAAATGTTGCTTTCTAAATATCGTCAAGATATTATCACATACTGTTGAAAAGGTACTTGCAATCCCCCCTAATAACAAAACTACAAAACTAGTTTGATACTGTTTTAAATGAGTTCCATATACAATATCCAATACTGGAATCGCTATAAAAGCACCAACAAGAAAAATGAACGTACACGTACCAAGTAAAATCTTGAAGAGGTTATTCTTATAGGTGATAAAATGCGAAATCTTCTTTTCTTCCAAGAAAACCGCAAGTTGGGTAATCATTGGTCTTAGAAACACAATCATCAGATTCATCGCAAAAATAGGGGTAAACAAAATACTGAAATCCCTTTGAACACCATTACCAATTAGTCCTTGGTTAAAAATATCATTCAAAGCATATTTAGGTTGGTTATAAATTGAAACCAGTAAAAAAGCATTAATAAATAAAGGTAAACAATCTTTCAATACACTAAAGATATTACCAAGCTTAACACTTAAAGGGTTCAATCTATGGAAAAACTTAGAATTAGGATAGTCAAATAGAGCGATAAATACGAATGAACTGATTGTTTGAGAGATTACAGACCACAATAGATTTTTAGAAATAACTAAAGTTAAAGCAAATACAATTGTTGAGATGGTATTTCTCAGAAAGAGAGACTTCCCGGCAATATCCAAACGTTCCTGCTGCTGAAATAATCCTTGAAAAACATCTGATAAAGCTTCACTAACTCGGAAAAAAGAGACCCAAAATATAATTCCAACATTTGAATGCGTATTCGGATTAAAGATTAAATAAGCCACTAGAAGAAGAACCATTGCAATGTTAGAAATGATCCTCGTAACAAAATAGGTATCAAAAGAATACTTTTCTCTTATATCTGTTGCTTGGAAGTCTCTGACTTGAAAACTAGCAACAATGACAAATAGGTTCGCAATCGCATAGGCAAAACTATAAATATCCGCCGAGACACTATTCAAGGCACGTGTAACAATAAAAAGAAGTATTACAGAAACAGCTGCTGAAGACATACTCCCTAAAATATTCCAAAAGAAAACCTTTTGGGCAGATACTTTTTTCAACTATCTTCACTCTCTTTCGACACATATATTCCACTAATTATATCATATTCTCAATGAAAAAAGAGAGAACAGCATTATTACACCTGTTCTCTCCTTTGAGATCCAAAAATATTTGAATTTATTTCACTTCCTGTTTGTAAAACTCTTTCAAAGCATCTTGCCATGTTGGGATGACAAATCCTGTAGCTTTAGCCTTAGACAAACTCATTGTAGAGTTAAGTGGGCGTTTAGCTTTAGCTGGGAACTGGCTTGAATCTACAGGTTTCACTTCAACATCAGTATCTTTGAGAATTTCAACCGCAAAGTCGTACCAAGTTGTATCTTCTGTTGCATCATTTGATAAGTGATAGTAACCATATTCCTTACGGTTTTCAGCCAAATAAGTCATGAACTCTGCCAAAGTACGTGTCCAAGTTGGACGACCATGTTGGTCATTAACGACTGTAAGAGTCTTATGAGTCTTGGCAAGATTTTGCATGGTGAAGACAAAGTTCTTACCATAGTTACCGAATACCCACGCAGTACGAATGATGTAGAAGTTAGAAACATGTTTCTCAACAAGTTCTTCACCCATACGTTTTGTACGTCCGTACTCTGTTTGTGGGTCTGGTTTATCATCAACTTCCCATTCTTGTCCAACTGGTTTTTTACCATCAAAAACATAGTCTGTTGAAATATAAACAAGCGTTGCACCATACTTTTCTGAAGCTTTAGCGACATTTTCAGTTCCTGTCACGTTAATAGCATAGTCAAGTTCTTTGCCTTCATCTTCAGCGGCATCCACTGCAGTATAAGCTGCACAGTGGTAGACCAAACTTGGTTTCACTTCTGCGAACACTTCGTCTACCTTCTCAGCGTTTGTGATGTCCATCTCTGCTACATCTACTGCTACATACTCTTCGTTGCGTTCGTCAAGAAGGTGACGAAGTTCAGTTCCGAGTTGACCATTAGCACCTGTTACTAGAATCATAATTTTCTCCTTGTAATTAAACAATATTAGTTTCATTTTAACAAAAAAAGCAGAAAAAATCTGCTCTCGTATAATAAATTTTAATCACTTCATCACGACAAAAAGTTGATTATCTTTCCTATAAATATCGTACAATTTAGTCGTTTCTAATTGTTTATATTCTGAATTTAAGGTAGTTGCATCAAAGGGTTTAAAGTCAACATCTAATTTAGTAATCGCATTAAACCTCATTGTCATATCCCAAGAAACATTAGTATTAGGCATTATCAAACTACTTATCATTGGATAAACTGAAGTTGCATTTTCATAAATAGGTGAATTAGCAACAAAACGATTAATATTTACCACATTATTTTTATCAGTTAAATACTTATTCAAGCTGTTCCCTAGCATAGTGCTTTGTACTGTGAATGTACTATTCTGTTGCTTTAAGTTGCTAACATAAATAAATGAAAAAGCAAGGAAGTAAAAAATAATTAAACTTGAAAGTACTGATTTTAAAATATTAATAAATTGTTTTCTATTGGTTATTCCCAGAGCAACTACTAAAACGATAGAAGAAAATATTCCCAACCCGTATTCATACCTAGGTCTCAATAGATAAAATTGTTCCGAAAGTATTAGGTAACTTCCGTAACTAAAAATACTTCCCAAAACAAGCCAAGCAATTGTTAAAGCAAATGTTAATAGTTTCTTTTGCTTACTAGTACTTATAATATTGAATACCAATAAAACTATAACTATTAGAAATAGTAGAATCCAAATTTTTGAACTTTGAAGATATATATTTTTTAGGTAGCCTTTAGTATTCGCTAACATAATACTAGGAAGATGTAATAAACTTGGGATACTTCCTTGGTCAGCAAAAATCGGTGGCTTGATAGTAATTTGTATTTTATATAAAACCATACCCC
>ERZ1023420.197-NODE-197-length-22052-cov-10.695913_pt1 | contig 22052 bp, 18 predicted proteins | sample MGYA00380512_ERZ1023420 | MGnify/ENA primary metagenome ERZ1023420 (study PRJEB33173, sample SAMEA4830390) | metagenome | study: EMG produced TPA metagenomics assembly of the PRJEB25223 data set... | reverse complement strand
TATCTACATCATTGTTATTTCTCGCTTGGTCTATTGACGCTTTCGCATTATTTGCTGCTTCATCAACTTTCGCTTTCGCTGCTGTTTTTTCTTCTTCTGTTGCATTTGGTGTTTGATCAATTTCCGCTTTCTTCGCTTGTGCTACATTATCAATCGCTGTTTTTGCTTCATCTTTTTTAACAACCGTCGGTTGGACGTGATTGATTGCTTCTACGCCATTTGTTTTTGCGTTATCTACATCATTGTTATTTCTCGCTTGGTCTATTGACGCTTTCGCATTATTTGCTGCTTCATCAACTTTCGCTTTTGCCATTGCTTTCTCCTCATCTGTCGCATTTGGTGTTTGATCAATTTCCGCTTTCTTCGCTTCAGTGGCCTTGTCTATCGCTGCTTTCGCTTCGTCTTTCTTAATAACCGTTGGTTGCACTTGATTGATTGCTTCTACGCCATTTGTTTTTGCGTTATCTACACCGGTGTTATTTGTTGCTTGGTCTATTGCTTTCTTCGCTGTTGTTACTGCATCATCCACTTTAGCTTTTGCCGCTACTTTTTCTTCTTCTGTCGCATTCGGCGTATTATTAATAGCTTCTTTTTTTGCAGTTGCAGCATCGTCAATTGCTTTTCTTGCTGCTGCTTTCTTAACCGTATCAGGAAGAAGTCCAGAAATTATTGTAGTGTTGTTGGTTGTTGCTTCATCTACTGAGTTATTTGTAGTTGCAGCATCAATTGCAGCCTTTGCTTGTTTAGCCGCTTCATCAATTTTGGCTAAAGCTACATCTTTCTCTTCTTGAGTAGCCTCATTATTATTATTTACTAATGCCTTTTGATTTAAGACCGCTATATCAATCGATTGTTTAGCATCTGATTTTTTTACTATTTCTGGTTGAATATTGCTAATTGCACTAATACCATGCGCTTGAAATTCATCAACACCATCATTAGTGGTAGATTGGTCTATGAGTCTGTCAGCTTTTCTAACTTCATCTGTTACCCTTTGAATTGCTGCATCTTTTTCTTCTTGTGTAGCATCACTCAATTGATTAATTAAAGCTTTTTTCGCTTCAGCTGCTTGTTCTATAGCCTTTTTACCATTTGCTTTTTTTGTAACAACCGCATCAATAGTATTAATAATATCTATACCATTAGTTTGCGCTTGATCTACATCATTGTTTGATGTAGCTTGATCAATTAAAGCTTTTGCTTTATTTGCTTCTTCAGTAGCTTTATTCATTGCTACCTCTTTTTCTTCTTGTGTCGCATCATAATGACCGTCAATGTATACTTTACGTTGGGTTAAAGCCGCTTCAATTGCTTGTTTAGCTTCAGCTTTTTTAGTAGCGGTTACATTAATTGAATTGATTTGAGAGATACTGCTTTCTTTTAGTGGAGCGATATCATTACTAATAGTTAATTTATCAATTTCAGCTTTATTCTCGTTATATTTATTTTGTAATTTGGTTAAAGCAGCTTGTTTTTCTTCAGTTGTAGCTTCAGTATTACTATTGATAACACTTTCTCTAGCTTTAGCTGCTTTATCTATATCAAATTTAGCTTTTGCTTTCTCTAAGTTTAATAATAAGTTATTGATTTCTGCTTGGTTCTTTCTATCGGTTAATGGTGTAGCATCTGTTTCATTTTTTACAGCCTTTGCACTTGTGAGTGCTGTTTGTAGATTGTTCCATGCTTCTGTAGAATAATTACTTTGATTAACCTGACCAAGTTCAGTTTCAATTTCACTTATTTTACTATTAATGGCATCTTTATACATATTGACAGTTACAGATTGCGTTGGAGCTATTGTACTACCTTGTCTTTGATCACTCTCAGTAATAATAAATTCATTATTACCACCATATCTTAAGTAGTTGTTGTCACCAGGTGTTTGCACAGAAAAGTCTCTTGAACCATTTTTACGGTTCATGTTAATACCTTCAGTTTGATAAATTAGATTCGCATTAAAATCCTTTTTAATTGGAACTGTAGTAGGTATTGATACAGTATAAGAAATATTTCGAGTAGTACCAGTATCTATTGGATTAATATTAAGCGTAAGTTCTCTAGTACCTTCATTAAATGTACCAGTTGCATTCTCAGCTGAGACAAAAGTCACCCCTTCAGGTAATACAACTTTATATTGTGTTTTGTTAGAACTAGAGTGACCTTTGTTCTCAATAGAAACATTTAATTTAGCATTTACAACAGGTGAACTATCAGATGTAGAGTTAGCTTGGTATTCAGTTTGAACTGCACTCACTGTTAAATAAGCACCAGTATTAACAGAAACATCCGCAACTACACCACCACCAAAGTTATTAGGACCTTTAAGTAAACGATGTCCATTATAAGTGTCATGACTGACATTCACTAAAGACTCAAATTGTAATCTGATTCTTGAAATGTTTTCAGGTACATTAAAAACACCTTTAAAAATACCGAAAGCTTGGTTACTTGTTTTAGGCGTACCTTTATACAATAATGTTGATGGATTATTAGCATCATATATATACATGCGTGCACTATTAAACCCAGAAATATTACCTATTGAGGAACCTAAGTAATGAAATTGTAATTCAGAACCAGGTGTAACATCGATATCTTGATATATCGGTCCTACACTATTATCTGGTCTTCCGTAAGATAAATTATCGCTATACTTAGATAATACAGCACCAATTTTATTATTAGTCTTATCGAATGTGATATAAGTGTATGATGGTAAGACTTTTGGTCCCCATACTAATGGTATTTGTGTTTGTTGGCTATTGACTACTTTCCATCCAGGAATCTTACTTGCTTCATCCATTGCAGATTCTGTATTTGCTGTTGGAATTTCAGCTCCGTTATATGTATCAGTAAAGTTACCGTTAACGACTTGACCTGAGTTTGTTTCATTAATAGCCATTGGGTCTTGTTGTGTTTGAGTATTTGAAGTTACATCATTAGCATCACGTTTCGCTCGTTTGTGAACTGTTGTCGCTTTACTATCCTTATTGGATTTATTATTCTCTAGAATTGGTTGATTTGTATCAACATTATTATCTTTATCTTTGTCAGATATTTCAGTGCTATTTATATTTTCTGCGCTATTTGTAGTTTGAGTTTTATTTGGAACTTCAGTAGTCTCACTAACAGCCTCTCTATTTAAAGTAGTATTATCATCTGTCTTAGATTCACTTTTAGATGAATCTTTAATAGCATCTGGTTGATGTTGATTTAAGTTTTCCGTATTTTTTGATTCAGTAATTTTTGGTTGAGCTAATTGACTATGCTCATCTAATCCAGCTGCATGTCCTGTGTGAGTGATAAATGCTAGAGTAGCAATCACTGTTGAGAACGTCCCAACTGTAAATTTACGTATACTGAATTTTTGTTTTTTAAATAGATTCATTAAATATCCTCCTTGTAGTCTAATCTTGATGTCTTTGATTTAATGAATTAGTCAAAATATAGTCTGTACACTATTTGACCACTTACGAAATTATTCTATCACTATTGATTATTGTACGCTAGTGTATATTTAATTATTCTTTTAAAAATATTATAAAATATGATCACAAAAAAAGAGACTGACATATTAGTCAGTGATATGCTCCCTTCAAAGTAGACATTGAAAAAATGAAAAACTTTGAAGGGAGCTTTTTTATGCCAAGCCATCCTAAAGTAGATGTAGACTTACTACTATATATGTTTCAAGAATATGAAAAAGGTGTTTCATTCCAGTATTTAATCGATACATTAAAAATAGATATTAATATCAATACTTTATATCCAAAATACAAGTATTATAAAACTCATGGGATTGAAACACTACTTCCAAAAGCTCAGTACAATCATTATCCCAAGGATTTGAAATTAAAAATTGTAAATGAATGTTTTAATTCAAATCAATCCGCTCAAGATCTCGCCATAAAACACAATATTCGTAGTTCGACACAAGTTAAAAGTTGGATAAAAATAGATACTGAAGGAAAAGAGATTAAAAAACAATCTCCTAAATCTGAGGTGTATATCATGAAAGCAAGACAAACCACATTCGAAGAACGTGTCGCAATTGTTGAATATTACTTAAATCACAAACAATCTTATAGAGAAGTTGCAGAACACTTTAATATCACATACGGCCAAATTTATCAGTGGGTCCAAAAATATCAAGCTAATGGAAGTGATGGATTAGTAGATGGCCGTGGCAAAGGCAAACCGCAATCTATATTGACATCAGAAGAGCAAAAAGAAGCAGAAATCAGAGTATTAAAAGAACGTAATCGATTACTAGAAATGGAAAATAATGTTTTAAAAAAGTACAACTAATTAGAAAGGGAGATGATTCGTAAAGACAACAAATCACGTCGTACAAAACAAGCGAAACGTTAAAGAATCAATATCCGATTCGACAATTATGTCATGTATTAGGTATTTCTAGGTCAAGTTATTATAAGTGGTGCCATCGTAAACCTACTAAACGAGAAATGGACAATGAACAACTTAAACAAAACATTGAAACCATTTATCATAAATATAAGGGCATATATGGATATCGCCGTGTTTATATCTATATTAGAAAATATTTAAATAAAAAAGTAAATTACAAACGTGTTTACCGTTTGATGAAAACACTCAAATTAGCTGCAGTAATACGATTTAAGCGCAAACCTTACCGTCGTTCAACACCACAAATTACAGCAGTCAATATACTCAATCGCCAATTTGAAGTTGCATCACCGAATACAACTTGGTTAACAGATGTCACAGAATTTAAAATCAAAGATGGTCGTAAAATTTATCTAAGTGCTATTTATGATCTAGGGACTAAGCGAATTGTTAGCTATGAACTAGACTTATCTAATAATAATATGTTAGTTTTCAGCACATTGGAGAAAGCAGTCCAACAAGTTCAAAATACCAAAGGTATGTTGTTTCATAGTGACTGTGGTTTTCAGTATACTTCCAAGTTATTTAAATATAAGTTAGAACAAAACGGTATGTTTCATAGTATGTCTCGTGTTAGTAGATGTATAGATAATGGTCCTATGGTATGGGTTTGGGGGACGATTAAAAGTGAGATTTTCAAAGGCAACAAACGATTTATTTTTAATAATGTTGAAGAGGCAAAGCAACAAATAGAAAAATACATTCATTTCTTTAATACAGAAAGAATTACATTAAAAAATGGCCGATTTTGTCTAAAAACAAAATCAACCATTCATTTTAATTATTTAATTGTCTACTTGACTGGGTGCAGTTCACAGCCTCTTAATGTTAATTAGATGCTATCAATAACTGTACCTTCAGTACCCCACTCATTCATGCCACCTTCAACATTAATAGCATGTACACCTTGATCTTCTAAATATTTTACAACTTTTGCACTACGCATTCCTGCGGCACAAATAATATAATATGTTTCACTTTTATTAAAATGATTTAAGTTGTCAGGAATTTGATCCATAGGAATTGTTTTAGCTCCAGGAATGACTCCCATTGCAGTTTCTTCATCTGTACGAACGTCCACAATATTCACTGGATTAGATTCTAATACTTTTTCTTTTAATTGATCTACTGTAATAGATTCCATTATTAAAACTCCTTATATTATTATTTTGCAACGATGTTAACAAGTTTTTGAGGGACTGCAATTACTTTTTTAATGTCTTTACCCTCAATCGATAGTTTAACATTTTCATCTTGTAATGCTAATGTTTCCATTTCATCTTTAGAAGTATCTTTAGGAATATTTAATTTTGCTCTTACTTTGCCGTTCACTTGTACTACAATTTCAACCTCTGAATCTACAAGTAATGATTCATCATATGTTGGCCATGGTTGATAAGTAATAGTGTCTTCATTACCTAAACGGTTCCATAATTCCTCACCAATATGTGGCGCAATTGGAGCCAGCATTTTTACAAAGCCTTCAGCATATGGTTGATAAATCGTTTCTGCTTTATAGCAATCATTAATAAATACCATTAATTGACTTATCGCAGTATTAAAGTTTAATGTGTTGAAGTCTTCTGTAACTTTTTTAACAGTTTGATTATAAACTTTATCTAATCCATTATCCTTATTTTCAACTATTTTATTTGATAATGAACCGTCTTCATTGATGAATAGTCTCCAAACACGGTCTAAGAAACGTCTTGAACCATCAAGACCATTTTCACTCCAGGCAATAGCTGCATCTAATGGTCCCATAAACATTTCATATAATCGCAATGTATCAGCACCGTGTGAATCTACAATATCATCTGGATTAACTACGTTGCCTTTAGACTTACTCATTTTCTCGTTACCTTCACCAAGTATCATACCTTGATTAAATAATTTTTGGAACGGCTCTTTAGTAGGTACTACTCCTAAATCGTAAAGAACTTTGTGCCAGAATCTAGCATACAGTAAGTGAAGTACAGCATGTTCTACCCCACCAATGTATAAATCTACTGGTAACCAGTGTTTTAATTTTTCTGGGTCAGCTAACATATTACTATTATGAGGATCGATATATCTTAAGTAATACCAGCAACTTCCTGCCCATTGTGGCATAGTATTAGTTTCACGACGACCCTTCATGCCTGTCTTTTCATCAACAACATTCACAAACTCATCGATATTAGCTAATGGAGATTCACCTGTACCAGAAGGTTTAATCTCATCAGTTTCTGGTAGTAAAAGTGGTAACTCTTCTTCTGGAACTGTAGTCATAGTACCATCTTCCCAATGAATAACTGGTATTGGTTCACCCCAATAACGTTGTCTGCTGAATAGCCAATCTCTTAATTTATAATTTACTTTTTTCTCTCCAGCACCATTCGTTTCTAGTAATGCAATTGCTTTAGCAATAGCCGCTTCATTATCTAAACCATTAAGTTCTCCTGAGTTAACATGTTGACCTTTACCAGTATATGCCTCTTTTTGCACATTGCCGCCTTCAATGACTTCGATAATAGGTAAATCAAATTTAGTTGCAAACTCGTGATCACGTTCATCATGCGCGGGCACAGCCATGACTGCGCCTGTACCATAGCTAGAAAGTACATAATCCGCAATCCAAATTGGTAATTGCTCACCTGATAGTGGATTTATAGCATAAGCACCTGTGAAGACACCTGATTTATCTTTGGCTAAATCTGTTCGTTCAAGGTCAGATTTTTTAGATGCGTCTTCTTGATATTTTTTTACTTCTTCTAATTTATCTTCAGAAGTAATAACATTTACGAGATCATGTTCCGGACTTAATACTAAGAAAGTTGTACCGTAAATTGTATCTGGTCTCGTTGTAAACACATCAATACTAGCATCTTCATTTTCAATTTTAAAAGAAACACGCGCACCTTCTGAACGTCCAATCCAATTACGTTGCATGTCTTTAATAGATTCTGGCCAGTCAAGTTCATCTAAATCTTCTAATAATCGGTCAGCATATTCTGTAATTTTTAATACCCATTGCTTCATAGGTCGTCTATATACTGGATGTCCTCCACGTTCAGAAACTCCATCAACAACTTCTTCATTAGATAGAACAGTTCCTAACGCTGGACACCAGTTGACAGCAACTTCATCTACATAGGCTAAACCTTTATTATACAGTTGGATAAAAATCCATTGTGTCCATTTGTAATATTCAGGGTCAGTAGTATTTACCTCTCTATCCCAATCATAACTGAAACCTAATTCTTGTATTTGACGTTTAAAAGTTTGAATATTTTGCTTTGTAAATCCCCTAGGATCATTACCAGTATCTAATGCATATTGTTCAGCAGGTAATCCAAAAGCATCCCATCCCATTGGATGAAGTACATTATAACCTTGCATACGTTTATATCTAGACACAATATCAGTAGCTGTGTAACCTTCTGGATGCCCTACGTGTAAACCTGCTCCAGATGGATAAGGGAACATATCTAATGCATAAAATTTCTTTTGTCCTAGATTATCACTCGTTTTAAACGTTTTGTTGTCTGCCCAATAATTTTGCCATCTTTTCTCAATTTCCTTGTGATTATATCCCAAATCTTTTTCCTCCTATAAATAAAAAAACACCTCAAACTATTATTTATTAAAGGGACGACTTTTAGCCGCGGTACCACCCTAATTCACAAAAATTGTGCACTTTATAATAGTAAGAGATGTTTATAATTTAATCGAATAACGGTAAGTTCACTTAATTCTTAACACTAGTTCTCACCACCACTAGCTCTCTGATGAAAAGTACTTAAGTTACTACTCCAATACATTTTAATATTATGAGATTCAAGCACTAATTGCAAGTGGTAGTTACTATTTTGTTTAAACTCATGTATAAATAAAACTTCTATCTTGATTGTCGCGATTGTTTTCCTTTTGGCAGCCCTTTATCAAAGATTGAAAGGAAAATAATCCCTACAATTAATAAGAACATGATGCCAATGAACATCGCACTCATATTAAAGGTATCAACTAATACCCCACCTATTAATGGCCCAAATGCTTTACCAACAGTTGAAGCTGAATTTACGACACCTTGATATTGACCTTGTTTTCCTTCTGGTGCTAAATAATTAGCTATAGTTGGTACTGCTGGCCAAACAAACATTTCACCAAAAGTTAATATAATCATTCCTATTAAAAATACAGTAAATTGTTCGGCAAAACTAGTTACAAAGAATGAAAGCATAAAAATTAAAATACCAACTAACATTTGATATTTTAAATTACCTTTTAATAAAATAATTGCTGGTCTTATTAACGGTTGAGCAACTAAAATCATAATACCATTCACTGTCCATAATATACTGTATTGCGACATAGAAATATTTAATTCTTGAGTGAATGATGCAATTGTAGTTTCCCATTGAATGTAAGCAATCCAACAAATAGCAAACATTACACACAGTAGTAAGAGTGCAATGAAACGTTTTTTATTCTCTTTGCTATGGATATCTAGACTATCAGGTGTTCTGATTTTAGCATGATATTCAAGATTAAATTGAGTTATCGCTATAATTCCAAACAAGACGTACATAATCAAGTTTGCTAAGAAAATATAATTAAAGCTTAATTCCGCAACGAAACCACCCATAGCTGCACCGGTTGCTACACCAATATTTTGAGCTAAGTATATTGCATTGAAAGTCGTTCTCCCCCCGTTAGGCCAAACTGCACCAGCCATTGCATATATCGCGGGAACTATCATTCCGCCACCAAAACCTAACAATACTAACCAAACAGCATACCATGGCCATCCATGGAAGAAGTTTAAAAGCGTAGTACTGATTAAACATGTAACGGTACCGATCATAATTGTTCGATAACCACCTAATTTATCAAATAATGAACCTCCTAGTAAATTTCCGACTACCATTCCGAATGAATTAACCATTAGAACAATCGCAGCAATAGTCAGGCTCTTACCAAGCTCTTCTTTCATATAAATTGTGTTTAAAGGCCATAAAAAGCTAGAGCCAGTTATATTTAGCGCCATGCCTATAACTAGCCACCATACTGATCTAGGTATATTCATATTTTTAGTCCCCTCTTTATATTTTTGTTGAACTACATTAAACACTATAACATTAAAGTATGTTAAAATCTTTACTTAGAACTAAGTTAGATAGAAAGGAAAATGTATTATGGGTAACTATTTCCCGTATGCCTTTGAAAATAAACGATATCATACATGGAATTACCATTTAAAAAATAAATTTGGTCAAAAGATTTTCAAAGTAGCACTTGATGGTGGATTTGACTGTCCTAACCGAGATGGCACAGTTGCACATGGTGGATGCACATTCTGTTCAGCCGCAGGTAGCGGTGACTTTGCTGGTAACAGAGCTGATCCAATTGAAGTTCAATTTCAACAAATTAAAGATAGGATGCATGAAAAATGGAGTGAAGGTAAATATATTGCCTATTTCCAAGCTTTCACGAATACGCATGCACCAGTAGAAGTATTAAAAGAAAAGTATGAGCCTGTCTTAAAAGAAGAAGGTGTTGTAGGTTTATCTATAGCAACCAGACCAGATTGTTTACCTGATGATGTAGTAGAATACTTAGCCGAGTTAAATGAACGTACTTATTTATGGGTAGAATTAGGTTTACAAACTGTACATCAAGAAACTTCAGACTTAATTAACCGTGCTCATGATATGCAAACTTATTATGAAGGCGTTGCTAAATTAAGAAAACAAAACATTAATGTGTGTACTCATATTATTAATGGCTTACCTGGTGAAGACTATCAAATGATGATGGAAACTGCACGTGAAGTAGCTCAAATGGATGTTCAAGGCATTAAAATTCATTTACTTCATTTATTAAAAGGGACACCAATGGTTAAACAATATGAAAAAGGAATGCTTGAGTTTATGTCTCAAGAAGACTATACCAATCTAGTATGCGATCAATTAGAAATTTTACCACCTGAAATGATTATTCATCGAATTACTGGAGATGGTCCAATTGATTTAATGATTGGTCCTATGTGGAGTGTTAATAAATGGGAAGTTTTAAATGAAATTGATGATGAATTAGCACGACGCAACTCCTATCAGGGTAAACATTATACATCTAAGGTAAAGGTTAACTCATGAAATTAGAACGTATTCTCCCCTTTTCAAAAACGTTAATAAAAGATCATATTAAACAAGATAGTATTGTCATTGATGCTACTTGTGGGAATGGTAATGACACGTTGTTTCTTGCACAACAGGTTCCAAATGGTCATGTTTTTGGTTTAGATATACAAGACTCAGCAATTCAGTTAAGTTTCGAAAAAGTGAAAGAATATCATAATGTAACATTAATTCGTGATGGTCATGAAAACATTAAGAACCACATTGACATTAAATTTAAAGGTCAAATAGATGCAGCGATATTTAACCTTGGCTACTTACCTAAGGGTGATAAATCAATTGTTACAAGACCTGAAACTACAATAAAAGCAATTAATAACATTTTTGATTATTTAAGTGTTGAAGGTATTATTGTGTTAGTTATATACCATGGGCATGCTGAAGGACAAATTGAACGAGATGCTTTATTAGATTTCTTAGAACATTTTGATCAAGAGAAAGCTCATATTCTTAAATATCAATTTATGAACCAAGTGAATCATGCGCCATTTATATGTGCGATTGAGAAACGCTAAACCTAACATCATACATCATCTCTGACATAATTTTAAATAATATATAAAATCCACTCCATAGTTTAATTATGGAGTGGATTGTTTTGTCGAAAAATCTCTCTAAATTATATTCAAAACAATCTAAACTAAAACATCAAATCGATTAAATACGCATTAATGAGTTTAGACTATTTTCAAGTATTTCATATCGTTTCTTAATAGTAGAAGTAATAAAATTTAGTAGTTCATCTTTAAGTTCTTGCTTTTCTTTATTAAAATGAATAATTACAGTTCGTTCATCATCTAATGGTCTCTCTTTAAATATCCATTCAGATTGAACAAGTTTGTTATATGTACGTGTACGTTTATACGATTTAATATTAACGTAACTATCCATTTCTTTTAACGTCATGGACCCTTTGTCCCATAAAGTTAGTAAAATGAGAACCTCTTCTTTGGTCAAATCATAAGTTTCATAAATTACTTTAAAAATCGAATTGATTTCTTTACACACTTCTTCAAGCTGCAAAATCATAGAAACATTCTCGTCTGCTTGATTATTCATGTTGCTCCCTCCCTAAATAATTGTACACATCCCGATTAAATAATTATAGAATTAACTATCATTATATATTACCCAATTATTCTCGTTGTAATTAAACAATTTATAATAACTCCAAAAAATTAACTTACATTAAAGCATATGTTAAATTACTTTAAATTTTTATTGGTAATTCAACTAAATATAATTAAAATTAAAAACATATAATATTTAAATTATATTATATTTTTACTTTAATTTAAAAGATGTTAACTTCTAAATATTGAATTATCTTTGTGCATTAATCAATTGCATTTCATATAATTGTTTATCAAAAAGGAGCCAGAACAGAATTCTCATCGAATTCTTAGTCCCAGCTCCTCAAGGATAACTAGAAATGAAGAAATATTATAAATCGTTTCTCAATTTGATCAATTACGACGAATTTGCATTGTAGTCATGAAATATTACTTCATCACACACTCTGATTTTTAAACTTCTTCGATTTCTTCTTCATTTACTATAAAACCCATTGTATTCACACTATTATTTAAAAACGTCAACACGTAACGCATCACTTGATCACGTTCAGGTTCATTATGAATTTCATGATAGAGGCCTTCCCATACTTTAAAATAAAATTCATTAGTGTTTAAATTATTTTTAAGTTCATTGAATGAGCGTAATTCCAATAATTTATCTTCCGTTCCATACATTAGTAACGTTGGCATAGATTGTATATCTTTGAAATGTTGAATTGTATCTTTCATTGTTTCCAACACAATGTTATACCACTTGTAGGTTACTTTTCTTAACATTAATCCATCTTGTTTTGTTTCTTCAATAACTTCATCATTTCGCGTTAAATCTTTAGTTTCAATACCTAATTTGAATCGTGCGTCCTTAGAACCTTTACCTACATTTGAAATTAACATATTTTTACGTGTCTTATTATTTCTTTTAAATTCTAACAATGGAGAAAGGAGTAACATACCCTCGATAGGTAATTCTGTTTTTTCAAGTACATTTAATAATATTAATCCACCTAGTCCAACACCCATGACAAAAGTAGGAATCTTGTATTCATTAGCAATTCTAACCCATTCTATTAGTGTTTCATGATAGATATCAAAATGCTCAATTTGTCCCTTGTTTGCTCTAGAAGTTTGACCTTGACCAGGTAAATCACCCATTATAACGTGATAGCCATTACGTCTTAACATTGTAATGACGTATGCATATCTGCCAGTGTGTTCTAAAATGTTATGCACTATAACTACGACACCTTTAGCATCGTGTTCAGTTTCCCATTTCCACATATGTATAATTCCTCTCTAACTTATATTTCAATAAATGTATTATATCAGATTATTGGTTTGGACTGGTGTAAATCTTAAAGACAAAGTGATTACAAATTTTAGTTCGATATTGTAATTATACCTTTTTTATAGTATTCAGATAATTGAAAACGCTTTCTACAATCACTTATTCATGCTAAACTATTATTAAATTATAAGTTTTATGTAATATGGAGGAATGGGATATGTCACTTTTTAAGAATTTTTTTATTGCATTATCAAATAGCACTTATTTAAATGAAACAGCAAAAAAAGTAGGTCCTAAAATGGGTGCAAATAAAGTTGTGGCTGGTAATACTATCGAGCAATTAATTGACACAATTGAGAGACTCAACGATAAAAATATAGCAGTTACAGTTGATAATCTTGGCGAGTTTGTAGGAACGGTTGAAGAAGCTACTCAAGCTAAGAATGAAATTTTAGAAGTTATGCAAGCTATTAAAGATTATAATGTCGATGCTCATATGTCTGTAAAATTAAGTTCTCTTGGTGGTGAATTTGATACTGAGCTAGCTTATAATAATTTAAGAGAGATTCTACTTAAAGCCAACGAATTTGATAATATGCATATTAATATCGACACTGAAAAATATGACAGTTTACAGCAAATTGTTGAAGTGTTAGATAGACTTAAAGGGGAATTCAGAAACGTTGGAACAGTAATACAAGCTTACCTTTATGATGCAATTGACTTAATTGAAAAATATCCTAATTTGCGCTTAAGATTAGTTAAAGGTGCATATAAAGAAGATGAACAAATTGCATATCAAACTAAAGAAGAGATTGATGCAAATTACATAAAAATCATTGAGAAACGTCTTTTAAATGCGAAAAACTATACATCAATCGCTACACACGACGATCAAATAATTAACCACGTTAAACAATTTGTTAAATCACATAATATTGATAGAGATCAATTTGAATTCCAAATGTTATACGGATTCCGTAGTGAATTAGCTGAGGATATTTCTCGACAAGGATACCATTTCACAATTTATGTTCCTTATGGCAATGATTGGTTCGGTTACTTCATGCGTAGATTAGCTGAACGCCCCCAAAACCTTGCTCTTGCATATCAAGAATTTGTTTCAACTAAAACATTGAAGAAAATTGGTCTTTTCACTAGCCTAGGCCTTGGAGTTGCATTTATTATTTCTGGTTTTACAAGATTATTAAAAAGATAAAAAAATAAATCCTCGACACTGCTATTGCTTTGTCGAGGATTTATTTTTTTAATTAAAATTGTTTTAATAAATTTGCCATTTCAATAGCACTTACTGCTGCTTCAGCACCTTTATTACCCGCTTTAGTTCCAGCTCTTTCAACCGCTTGTTCAATACTTTCAGTGGTTAATACGCCAAATATAACTGGAATATCGCTTACATCATTCGCCTTTGATACTCCTTTAGCAACTTCATTACATACATAATCATAATGAGATGTTGCACCTCTAATTACACAACCTAAAGTGATGACTGCGTCATATTCACCCTTCTGAGCTAGTTTTTTAGAAACTAAAGGAATTTCAAATGCACCAGGTACATAAGCAACATCTATATTACTATCTTCCACACCGTGACGAACAAGTGTATCTTTTGCACCATCTAATAAACGGTTCGTTATAAAATCATTAAATCGACTTACAACAATAGCTACTTTTAGATCTATTCCTACCAATTTACCTTCAAAATTCATCTTTATTCCTCCTAAATTAAATGTCCCATTTTTATTTTTTTAGTATTCATATAATCATGATTATGTTCTGTTTCAGCTACAATAATTGGTGTGCGGTCCGCAACTTTAATACCATACTCAGATAATCCCTCAAATTTTTTAGGATTATTACTTAACAAATTCACTTGTTGTACATTGAAATAATTTAAAATTTGAGCTGCTATATGATAATCCCTCAAATCTTCGTCAAAACCTAAAGCTAGGTTGGCAGTTACTGTATCATGACCTTGTTCAATTAATTCGTATGCTCTTAATTTATTGATTAACCCTATGCCTCTTCCTTCTTGAGGCAAATAAATAATCATGCCACCATGCTCATTAATATATTTCATCGCTGATTCTAGTTGTGCACCACAATCACATCTTTGACTATGGAAAATATCACCTGTTAAACATGCAGAATGAATACGCACATTTTCTGTGGCACGTGGTTTTCCTTTAGCAAGTACAACAATTTCTTCTTTAGTTAATGGTGATTCGAATCCATACATTTCAAAAGTTCCATGATCTGTCGGCATATTAACTTTTGCTTTTAACTCAACACTAGTGTCTTTGTCTTTTTGATAATTAACTAAACTTTCAATAGTAATCATTTTAAGACCATGTTGATGTTTAAACGCTTCTAGTTGTTCACCTTTAGCCATTGTCCCATCTTCATTCATGATCTCACATATAACACCTGCTGGAACTGCTTTCGTTAGTTTCGCTAAATCTACAGCTGCTTCTGTATGACCAGTACGTTCCAACACACCGTTTTCTTTAGCTATTAGTGGAAAAAGATGTCCAGGTTTATGGAAATCTTCAGGCCCAGATTCTGGATTAATTAAAGCACGTGCCGTTGCCATTCTATCAAATGCACTTATACCGGTTGATGTTGTAACGTGATCGATACTTACTGTGAAATTAGTTCCAAAACCATCCGTATTATGTTCTACCATAGGCATTAGTTTAAGTTTGAGTGCCAAGTCTTTACTAATTGGTGCACAAATTAGCCCTCTACCTTCTTTAGCCATAAAATTAATAGTATTATCATTCATCCATTGCGTTATAGCTACAAGATCTCCTTCATTTTCACGATCCTCGTCATCCACAACAATAATACTTTCACCACGTTTTAAAGCATTTAATGCATCCATAATATCGTCAAATTCCATCTATAATTACGCCTCCTAAAAGCCAAATGCTCTTAACTTATCTAATGTAAGCTTTGACTCATTTCTACTTATCATTCGTTCAACATATTTAAAAAGAACATCCGTTTCTAAATGAACTTGGTCGCCATTTTGTTTAGAAGATAAAATCGTTGAACGTCTTGTTTCAGGTATTAAATGAATATCAAAACTATCATGTCGTAAATCGAAAATTGTTAAACTCACACCATCCACAGTGATTGAACCCTGTTTGACCATTTGATTAATGATATTTGTAGATGCTTTAATCGAAACTATCCTTGAATTAGGAGTTTCCTTAACTTGTGTTATAACACCTTTGTCATCAACATGACCTAAAACAAAATGACCTCCAAAACGTCCATTTCCTGACATTGCTCTTTCTAAGTTGACTTCATCATTTTTATTGATTTGAGATAGATATGTTTTATCTTCAGTACCTTTTATAACTTGAACAGAAAAATAATTACTTGTGAAGTCAATCACTGTTAAGCAAGCTCCATTCACACTAATAGAGTCACCGATGTTCATGTCTTCTGTGATAGTTTGACAAGCTATATCCAATGTTCTAACCGATTGATGAGTACGAATATTTTTGACAGTACCTATTTCTTCAACAATACCTGTAAACATAAGTTGTCACTTCTTTCGCAAAATCATTTTTAAATTTTGATTAATTAACTCAGTAGAAGAAATTTCAAATTGAGTGGTTTCATTTAAATCAATAATATCCGCAGTTTGAAAGAATTGATTTTTTCCAGAACCACCTATTATTTTCGGGGCGTAATAAATAATAAGTTGATTAATAAAATCAGTTTGGAGAAATTTGGAAGTTATACGAGGACCAGCTTCAATTAATAATGAACCAATACCACGCTTATAAATATCTTTAAGAATATCTTTTAAATCGCATTTATCTATACAGATAACCTTTATGTTTCGATTTGGACTTTCAAGCGTTTGATTTTCAGTGTAAATCCACACTTCACTCGACGAATCTTGAAAAAGTTGTTTCGTAAAGTCAACATTGCCACTTTTAGACAGCACTATTCGGATTGGATTTTTACCATTTGGAATACGAGTCGTGTAAAGTGGGTTATCAGCATTAATTGTGCCATTTCCTGTCAACACAGCATCATGCGTATGTCTTAAATGGTAGACATCTTGTTTGACTTCTGAATTAGTAATCCATTTACTCTGACCTAAATCTGTTGCTTGTTTACCGTCTAATGATACAGACACTTTCATCGTAATTTCAGGGATTTGCTCTGACTTAGCTTTAAAAAAGTCTTTATATAAGGCAGCTGCTTCTTCAGAGTATTGATGTTCTACATCAATCCCAGCTTGTTCTAAAATAGCGTCCCCTTCAGAAGGTAATGTCGTATCTTTAACAGCGTAACTAACTTTGCTTAGTCCAAATTCAATAATTTTGTTCACACATGGTGGTGTTGAGCCAAAGTGGGTACATGGTTCTAACGAAATATAGATTGTTCCACCATTTGCTTCCTTTCCAGCCATATCAAGTGCTTGTACTTCCGCGTGCTTCTCACCTTGTTTTAGATGAGCACCGAGTCCAACTATTCGGCCGTTATTAACAACGACCGCACCAACTGGAGGATTGATACCTGTTTGTCCTTTAACCATTTGTGCGAGTTGTATAGCGTATTTCATAAAATTACTCAATAAATCACCTCATAATCAAAACTCCCTATACCAATAAAGTGCTTAAAGGCATAGGGAGACCAAATATATATTCAAATAAGCTTACAACATTAGTAAATGTGTATGCTAAATAACCATCATAATTATCAAATAATGACGACTCATTCTTTCTCCCATCCAGACTTTCACTGTCGGCTCTAGAATCTCACTAGATCAGCCATCAAAGTTATTACCTTTTACTTTGACAGGTCGCAGGCTTATATTACTGCCGGTTGGGAATTGCACCCCGCCCCGAAAGAATTCATATGAAATTGTGATTGTTTGAGTTAACGTAGTTTAATAACTACAACATTAATCATACGCTTATTGTTTAAAAATTACAAACCGTCAACGCTGCATATTATTTAACAGAGTAACTAATAATGGAATTTAGTTATTTAAGTGTAAATGTCTACATTATGAACTAAAATGGTCAAATTTACTTTGGTTTTCATATAAATAATTTACAGAATTGACCGCTTGATCAACGATCATCTTCACTCCATTACGCAATTTATTAACGCCATTAGTTACTTGCCCAATAGCTATCATATTGTTGAGAGTTCCATATCTTGGACTTATGACTTGATTGGTTTCTGGAATAATTTGTATACCTCCCATTGGATGTGGTTGAACAATTTGTCTGTTTTGTAGGTTAAGAATAAGCTGATCTTCCTCATCTAAATCTGATAAATGTGTTTTTGATCCAGTCGAATTAATAATGACATCATATTGATAATAATAATCATCATTGTTAAATTCCAATAAATAATGGTTGTCTTTATAAGTAATATCTTCTAATCCGCTTTTAACAATTAATGATTGATTATTTATTAAGTCTATAATTAACTCTGCAGTACGAGGTGGCATAGGGTTAGAATTTAATTGAATAATTTTTGAGAAACGTTTATCAAAGTCTTGCTGATCTTCTCGACTAAAGCTATTCCATATCCAGTTTAGATTTTCTTTAATATTTTCAATTAAACTTTGAAACACACCAATTTCATCAGGTCTATCAAGATCATACTGTAAATCTTGAATTGTATTTCCTGTGCGACGATATACTAGTTTCTCTAAATCAATATTATGATCTTTACATTCTAATTGGAATAATTCAAAAGCTAATTCTAAAGGTACATTTCCATAATATTGCGACTTCAATTCATTAAACTTTTGCTTAGTTAAATGTTTAAACTCAACATCTATCATATTTCCTCTAACACTAGGTAAATGTGCTGAGCGACTAGTCATAGTTATTGGTAATTTAGGATGATGTGTAGTCACGTATCTAACTACATCTAAACTGGCTAATCCAGTGCCTATAATTGCAATATCGTCTGATTGAGACACTTCATCTAATGTATTATATGTAGGATAAGGTGTTTGAATATAACCTTTATTCCCTTTTAGTTTATATGGATCATGATATGCGAATGTGCCAGTCGTTAAGAATATATAATCATACTCTTTCCATTCACTCATATCTTCTGAAGTACATACATAGTATGTTAATGTAGTCTCATCAATTTCTGAATTTGTAAAAATTTCACGAACTGGATGCTTAATAATGGTTAAATTATCAAATAACAAGTCGTAGTTAGATAGGTATGACTTCATATAATGACCAAATACAAACCTCGGAAGATATTTAGGATTATCGAATTTAAATTCTGATTGCTCTTGATACCATTTCCAGAACTCTTCTTCATCATCCAAATTCAAACTCATTCGCTTAGTTGGCAAATTAATTAATAATTGGCTGCTGTCATTTTGAAAAGGTACACCCTGCCCCATATTCTTATCATGATCATATACATCAACCTCAAGATTTTTAAACGCTTTATTTTTGACTAATTGCCTTAGTACACTAACACCAGCTGTGCCCATCCCTATAATTGCTACACGCATATATTCATCATCCTTTTAATTTTCTCTAACAAGAATTTTTAATAATTTAATTATATCAATATCATAAATTGCTTAAAATAATTTATACTTATATGCACTTAACATTCTCCATTTTTCTTTATCCTATATTGATATGTTAATATTGAGTTAATGAGGTGAACTAAAATGAAATTTCTCTTAAAAGTTTTAGTAGTATTTGTTATAGCATTTAGTTGGATAACTCGAAAAAATAAAGCCGAATAAATGTTTGTGAACATAAAATATATTAAAGAAAAAGCCAACGTCATCACTTGCTTGAATCAGTGTGATCGTTGGCTTTAGTTTACTTACAATTATTTATTTTTGATGTTTATTATCATCTTTGTATACGTATAATTTAAAATATTTACCTTCTGTTTTCATCTCTTTATAGAAATCTGCGATAATTTGAGCATTACTTTCTGCCCATTTAATATCAGTAGCATATTGATGTTTACCTGGATTTTTAGGATTCCATCTCATACTGTATAGCGTATTTTGATCATCATGTGATAGGAAGTGTTGGTGAATAAAATCAGCACCACCTTTGATGGCTTTCTCTGGAGTATCCCAACCGTGTTTTTTTGCGTATTCTGAACCAGTTTTAATAGGATCACTATCGAGAGCACCTACACCATAGAAGTTATAATATTTTTTACCATCAATTTCTACACCCTTGGCTAATTCACTTTTAACTGAACCAGTTTCTAATAAAGCATGAGAAATTAAATAAACTTCATTCACATGTTTCTCTTTAGCAGCACTAATAAATGCATCAGTATGCTTTAATAACATAGGTCGATCGAATAACATACGCTTAATACGGTTTTCATCAATACCTTGATATTTAGATAAATCTAAAAATTGATACTTTTGTTTGTCATCATCAATGAACTTACTACTGTCCATTGCAGCTTTTATTTCATTATCTGAAGCATCTCTCCAAGCAGTATTATTCTTGTTAGAGACTTGTTGACTTGTGTAATTATCAATTTGTTTATCGGCAGCTTTATTTAGTGTAACGTTTAAATGCTCTACTTTTTCTTCTTCATTTACTTTTTTAAAGAATATTTGATCTGAAATCATAGTAAAGAAAATAAAACCTGCTGCGACTAAAACAATCAATAACCCCACTAGGCTAATAATTGAGCCTTTTTTGTGCTTCGTCATATTCACACCTCTTAGGTCAATGTTGTTTTTTCTTTAAAATCTTTATGATAATAAAGTTTAACATTATTAATTCTTATAAACAATTTTATACTTGCGATGTTACATATTCATAAAATAAAAGTAATCAAAATGAAACTTTGCAAAATAAAAAGTAATGAAACATATAGAATTTCATTACTTGATTCCATAAAGCATAACTATTTATTGTTAGTTATCTTTGCGATAATCCATCATTATAAAACTAGCTGCTTGAGATCTATTCTTGTAATAATATTGATTTAAATCAACTGTTCCTTCTATTTCACCATCTCGATACATCATTTCATTTGTGAAATTGTTAATCATTACAAATTCAGAACGATCCCTAATTATGTCTAAATCATCATTTCTTGCAAAAAAATGCTCTAGATTTAAATGTGCGTAATCCAAATTTATACCTCCCACGTTACAAATTGACTAGAACTTAAATATATTTATGAATGTTAGGTATGTTCATAATTAATTGTCGCATTACTGAGTTACTTATGACTTAAACCATTATTTTGCATACTTTCATTATTCTATGTTTACTATTTAACACCCTTTTTTCAAATTACGCAAATGATAATTTAAATAAGTTAGTTTAAATTTTAGATATCCGGAAATTTTGTTTAAGTACTTAACCTAGGAGCGAATTCCAAGTACAATGAATTTTGATGACATATATCATAAATATCATAGAATTATTCATTATTTGTTAAAACGTTATTACGTCAAGTATAATTATGATGAATTTTATCAGTTATTGCTAATTAAACTGTGGCAATTATCTAAGAATTACAATAAGAATTCAAATATTTGTTTATCCTCTTATCTCTATCAACGGCTCAATTTTTACTTAATTGATTTATTTAGAAAAGAAAATGTAAAACCAGAAATAGTTGAAGTCGATAATTTACAAACTCCTCAAATTACTTCTATTAATACAGAGATAACTTTCTTCGACTATAATGACATTTCCAAAATTTTAAATGCACAAGAACTCGCATGGTATAACTATTTTATTCAAGGCTATAAACAATTCGAAATTGCCGACTTAATGCATGTCTCTTTATCGAGTATTAAAAAGTATAAATCCTCTTCTATAAAAAAGCTCACCGATTATTATTTTAAAGGTGAATAATATGATTCCACACAATTCTTACCATTTGCTTTATATTCAAACATTGCAACATAGTGAACATAAAACTAAATGCTGCTTTTCGACTTATGACATGGTGCTACCTTTTCCAATTAAAAAGGTACTAATTTATTATTTCGGCTCTATAATAAATTGGACTGATGACTAAAAATCATCAGTCCAATTTTTA
>ERZ1023420.189-NODE-189-length-22715-cov-9.791527_pt1 | contig 22715 bp, 24 predicted proteins | sample MGYA00380512_ERZ1023420 | MGnify/ENA primary metagenome ERZ1023420 (study PRJEB33173, sample SAMEA4830390) | metagenome | study: EMG produced TPA metagenomics assembly of the PRJEB25223 data set... | reverse complement strand
TTGAGCGGTTGTATGTAGCTATAAAACTACTCAACTATTGCATCTTACCATTACTAAATACCGGTGTCAATCTTGTATATGAGTTTTTTTCATAAATTTTATAAAAACTGGGAAAAGTATAATAAGTAAAATGACATTTAATATAATAGTTGGAATCATTCTTAATAAGATGAAATTGATTATATCAATATTAGCAAATCCAATCACACCATAAATAATTGCTACGTAAATTTCGAAAACAATAATACTAATAATACTCAAAATACAAATCATTGTATAATCTCGATAAAAAACTTTAAGAAATTTATCAAATATAACGACAAGTGCTAAGTAACCAAACATATATAATCCATAGACACTGCCGACATATATATCAGTTACGATTCCAAACAGAATTGCGAATATTAATCCGATTCCAAAGCCACGATAAATCGTTATCAACAAAATATACAACAAAATTAAGTGAGGAATAAAATTAAACTCGAAATGACCAAGATGCATTGGGATTAGAAGTCCAATGATACTGTCAATGTAAAACAGTACTACACCAACGATTAAGTACAAAAATACTCTCATCAATTGTCCCTGCTTTCATCGGCAGCGTTGTCAGGATCTTTTTTGGCGATATATATGTGGCTAATATCGGATAAATTAGCGCCTGTTTTAACTCTAACTTCTTTTGCTAATCCATACTCATCATTTTCAACTTTGGTCACTTCACCTATGTATAAATCACTTGGTAATTGATCGGCCAACCCACTAGTTATGACCTTATCGCCTTTTGAAATCTTATCTTTATTATTGATATTGCCAATGACTAGTTCTTGATTCTTTTTATCATACTGGTCGATTAAGCCAAATACATTTTTAGAATCGTGTTGAATGTTAACAGACAATTTACCTGTTCTAGTGTTAGTAGATAATAAGTCTACTTGTGCTGAAAATTGGTTAACTTTCGTTACTCTTCCAACTAAACCTTCAGCTGTCATAACAGCCATATTTGATTTAACACCGTCTTTATTTCCTTTATCAATGATTACTGTATTCATCCATTGGTCAGCATTTCTAGCGATTACAGCACCAGAAATTGGATCATATTTAGAAATATCAGTCATATCTAATTCTTTTTTTAAATCTTTATTTTCCGCTTCTAACTTTTCATTTTTAGCCTCTAGTTGTTTTACTTTCTTGTTGTCAGTTGTTTTATTTGAGCTAAAAAGATTATTTATCGCTCCAGTAACAAAATTGACAGGATAGCTCACGACTCTTTGCCCAAGAGAAACAGAATCCCCCACATATTGTTCAGGAGGTGATTGTGTATGTGACCTTAATGACAAACCAATCAGTGCAATAAAAATTATAACCGCACAAAAAACAACAATTAATTTGTTATTTTTAAAAAACTTTTGCACTTATAACACCTCTACAAATTCTTATTTAAATCATCCTTTATTATTTTATATTACTCGTTGTTTGAAATAAAGCACTAAGTTCATTCTATATCAACATCTTTAATTAAAAAAGAGATTAGATATCACGACTATTACGCAATGCGTCAAATAGTTAGTGGTACCTAATCTTAATAAACTCAGTATGAACTCAATTTAGTTATTTATCTTTATCCTTTTTATCATCATCACTATAAAGTTTTTCATCTTTTCTCCATTTAGCGAAAAGATTTTGTGCTTTAGCTTGTTCATTTGCTTGTTTTTCTTTAGATTGTTCAGACATGTATCACACCAACCTTTAAAATATAGTTTATAACTTAACCATAACGTAGAAAATAAACTAGTTCAATTATGAAAACTTAATTAATATGCATCAAAAGGCTTTAATTCAATATATTGACCAAGTGCATTCAAATCTTGTTCCATTTCTATTTCAGTTCGATATACTTTTATCTGATCACTACCAAATTTATAAATAATGAATTCGTCATTACGTTGTCCAGCAATGTAATTGTCATTATATCCCATTCTTCCTAAGCATGATACCGCCATAAACTCTTTCTTATCTATGTATTTAAATACATTTTTTGTTTGACTTGCCGGGATATTTTGTAAAATATCATTATCCTCAAGCACATAACGCTTACCTTTTGTTGATATGTTATGAGGACGATTTAAATTGTTTGGTGAGTTATTCAACTGCTCGTTGTTTATAGAATGATTTATCGGATTCCAATCTTGATCCCTTAGAAATGGTGCGTATTTTAATGCAAAATATATAATACAAATAATAGCTATAACTGCAATAATATTTTTTATAATACTAAGAAAAAAACGCATTAAATACCCTCCAATAGTAATCTTTATTATAATAGAATAATACTATATCAACATCAGTCTTTAGCATGATAATGGTATGTACTAAAGTATGATTCCAAATTAATCCTAGATGCTTTATAATAAGGTTATATTATCGTTTATGGATATTCATGAGGAGTGTTGATAATGAGTATTGTGAGTATCATTTTAATTGCATTACTTGTGATATTGTTATTTAGAGTTGGGTTTGCAATTCTTAGATTTATAATATCTGCAGCCTTAATATTATTAGGATTATATTTAGGATATCAAGGCATACTTTGGATTATGGAAAATTTCCAAGTACTATCAGCCTATATTCAATAAATTATTAAACTAGCCATGTCTCAATTCTTGTAGGATTGATATTGCAATGGCTAGTTTTATTTTTTAAATGTATGTGTCAGATAGTTAAATAATTTATATACACCTGATAATAATAGTCCCCATATTACCCCTGTAATTAACGAGGCAAAAATTAATGATGCTATATTAGTATTTTGACCGCTAATCAGTACACCTATTACAGAAAATAAGACAATCCCTATCATAGATAAAACAATTGTCGTGAACATTTCCTTAAGTCCAATCGTATGTTCTTTGATTGTCAGTCTAAGAACATAAACTACTGGTATCAAAATTCCTATTATTAAAAATAATGTCATAATGCACCTCTATAAAATTTTTCAACCACAATTATACAGGATTACTAATATTTTAAACAAATGATACCATTAATTACTCAAGTCAAAGTAACCTTCTTCTACTAAACTAGCATATTTTTGATCACCAATAATTATATGATCAAGGACTTGAATTCCTAGTAATTCACCACATTCCTTTAATCTAATTGTTGTTTCAATATCTTCTTTAGAAGGTGTGACATCGCCAGAAGGATGATTATGTAAAACTATAATCGCATTACTAGATGCTCTAATAGCTGCTTTGAAAACTTCACGTGGATGTATTACTGAAGAATTTAATGTCCCTTTATAGATTGTTTCTTCTTTTATCACAATATTTTTAGAGTTTAATAAAAGTACTACAAAATGTTCTTGAGTCAAATCTTTCATTTTTGACATCATAATATTAGATACATCACTTGGTGATGTTATCTTAATTTTTTCATTAAAATCTCTAGCATACATTCTTTCACCTAATTCAAAAGCAGCTTTAAGGATGACTGCTTTATATAGTCCAATTCCTTTAATTGTTGTTAAATCATTAATTGATAAATGTTTTAGTTCTTTCAAACCATTAAAGCTAATCATTAATTCATTAGCAATATCTAAACTTGAAAATCCTTGTCTTCCTGTATTTATAAGAATTGCTAATAACTCACTATTAGATAAACTTTTTGCTCCATTGTGAATAAGACGCTCTCTAGGTAATTCAGACTTTGCCATACTTTTAATTCTCAAACTAGATCAACCTTTCTAAATGTATAATAGCGTGCTCTGGTATAAATAATTTGTCATCATAAAACCAATAAACATGAATGGTACAAAAGGAATATAAGTTTGCTGTTTCATTATTAATAAAATTGAAGAAACTATAATAGCGATTATTAGCGTATAAAGAAGAAATATCAAATAAAAGTGATATGGGAAAAAACAAGATAAGATACTTAAAAGTAATATATCACCATATCCTATTTGTCTTGGAAAAAGAAAATAATATAGATGAAATATTAAAGTGAAGAATATAAAGGTTGAAAAATAAATCATCGTGATTTTTGCACATACAATAGTATATAGAATTATTATGACTATATTAATTGTTAACGTTTGAAGGTCATACAATGCCATTGTAAGAAGGAATAAATAAGTAGTAATAAATAGAGAGAAGTGTACATAAGTATCAAAATTAATTATTAAAGGTATAATTAAGAAAGCTAAGCATTCCCCAAAAATATAATGACGTTTTAACTTTTGATTACAACAATTAGATTTTCCTTTTAAAATAAAAAAGCTAAATATGGGTATTAATTCGAACCAACATAATTTACGACCGCAATAATCACACTTGGAACGCCTAACAAGATAATTCAAATTCAAACTGTTCGTATTGGTGAGATGGTATAAAAAACTAAACAAAACACTACAAACATAAGATATTAATAACACTAGCATCACCTAAACTAATTATAACTATTTCACCTTGAAAGTAAATGAGTTATGTTATTTATTTTATAAATAAATAATAGTATTTAAGAAAAATATTAATTTCATTATCAATAACTAAAATTTAGTGATAATCAAATATCCCCGAGTCATTTAGGTACAATGTTATCCTAAATGACTTGGGGATATACTAATTCAAGTTTAAAATTCAGTTTTACTTTTTACTTCACTTATAAAATATAAACTACCAGTAATTAATAACCCATTGCCATCATATTTTTTTATAAAAGAAACATAATCATCAATAAATTCAATATGCTCTAAATTTACTTGTTCTGACAACTCATCTTTAGTCAATGCTTTAGGGAAATCGAATTCAGTGAAATATAGGTGATTTGAGATCTCTTCAAGTTTATTAAGCATGCCATGCACTGGTTTACCTTTTATTGCCGAGAAAAGAACGTCCATTTTTTCGTTATCATAATAATTCTTGATCGTATCAATTAAAGCTTCAATACTTTCGTTATTGTGGGCTCCATCTATAATGATTAATGGATTCTCTTTTACTTGTTCAATACGACCAGTCCAACTAACACTCTCAATAGCATCAATCATTTTATTAAAATCTAGCGTAATAATTTCTTGTTCATATAGCTCAATCAATGCAGTAATTGCAAGAGCTGCATTTTCTTTTTGATGTTCACCAAGCATGTTTAAAATAATTGTTTCTAGCTCATAGCCCTTATAACGATAAGTGAATTCATCTTCTTGTGAAACAACCACAATTTCACGGTCTAATTCAATTGGTTTCGCCTCATTACTTTCAGCTAGGTCTCTAATATATTTTAATGCTTCTTCATTTTTAACAGCATAAATCACAGGTATATTAGGTTTAATAATAGCACCCTTGTCTTTTGCAATATCTAAATAAGTGTTACCTAAAATATCAGTATGATCTAATCCAATACTTGTAAGTACTGAGAGAATTGGGTTAAACACATTAGTGGAGTCATTTTTTATACCTAACCCTGCTTCAACTACAACAAAATCAACAGGGTGAATTTGTCCAAAGTATACAAACATCATTGTTGTAATGATTTCAAACTCAGTAGCACCACCTAGTTCTGTTTCCTGCTCTAAAGCTTCACTAATTGGTTTAACTATTTCGACTAATTCAACAATCTCGTCATTTGTAATTGGAAGTCCATTTAGACTAATTCTTTCATTAAAATTTTCAATAAATGGAGAAGTAAAAGTTCCTACCTCATAACCATTTTCCACTAAAGCGGCTCTAATGTAAGCTACAGTTGAGCCTTTACCATTTGTACCACCAACATGTATGCCTCTAATATTTAATTGAGGGTTATTCAAACGATCTAGCATCCACTCCATACGTTTTACACCAGGTTTGACACCAAATTTAGTTCTCTCATGTATCCAATACAAACTCTCTAGGTAATTCATTGGCGATTCTCCTATGCTTTTAATTGTTCAATTCTGTTTTTCACACCATCATATTTTTCTTGATAACGTAGTTGTTTTTCTTTTTCTTCGTTGATAACTTTTTCAGGCGCTTTATTAACAAAATTTTCATTAGATAATTTTTTATCAACACGATCAAGTTCTTTTTGTAATTTATCTAATTCTTTTTCTAAGCGTGCAATTTCTTTATCCATATCAATTAGACCTTCTAAAGGTAATATAACTTTACCAGCGATTACCACTGCAGTCATTGCTTTTTCAGGAATATCAATATGTGTATCAATCGTTAATTCACTAGGATTACAGAATTTATGAATATAATCTTCATTTTCAATTAGTGTTGCTTTAATATTTTCATCTTTGGCTTGAATGTAAATAGGTATTGCTTTAGAAAGTGGCGTATTTACTTCAACACGAGATTGTCTTACAGATTTGATAATTTCAACTAATTGTTGCATCGTTTGCTTACTTTCTTCAAATACAAGCTCTTCCCTAACCTTTGGCCATGATGCTTTCACAATCGTATCGCCTTCATGTGGAAGACTTTGCCATATCTTCTCAGTAACAAAAGGCATAAACGGATGTAACATTCTCATAATTTGATCTAGTGTATAACTTAAAACAGAACGTGTCGTTTGTTTTTGTGCTTCATCTTCACCATTCATTGGTATTTTACTCATTTCAATATACCAATCACAGAACTCGTCCCAAATGAAATTATATAGCGCACGACCAACTTCTCCAAACTCATACTTTTCACTTAAATTAGTAACGGTTTCAATCGTCTCATTTAAACGAGTTAAGATCCATTTATCCGCTAATGAAAGGTTTCCAGTTAAATCGATATCCTCAAATTTAAATTCATCACCTATATTCATTAAGCTAAAACGCGCACCGTTCCATATTTTATTAATGAAATTCCAAACAGACTCTACTTTCTCAGTAGAATAACGTAAGTCATGACCAGGTGATGATCCTGTTGCCAAGAAATATCTTAAGCTATCTGCTCCATATTCTTCTATTACATCCATAGGATCTACACCATTACCTAATGATTTACTCATTTTCCGACCGTCTTCAGCTCGAACTAAACCATGAAGTAAAACATCGTTGAATGGTCTTCTGTCAGTGAATTCAAGACCTTGGAATATCATTCTTGCAACCCAAAAGAAAATAATGTCATATCCAGTTACAAGTGCATTAGTTGGATAGTAACGTTTAAAATCATCTGCATCAATATTCGGCCAACCTAAAGTTGAAAATGGCCACAATGCACTAGAGAACCAAGTATCTAGAACATCTTCATCTTGCACCCAATTATCAATATCTTTAGGCGCTTCTTCACCAACATAAATTTCACCAGTTTCTTTATGGTACCAAGCAGGTATTTGATGACCCCACCATAATTGTCTAGAAATTGTCCAGTCTCTAATTTCTTCCATCCAACGATTGAAAGTGTTCTCAAAACGTGGTGGATAAAAATCGATTCGATCATCTGTTTTTTGATTATCCAGTGAACGTTGCGCTAACGGTTTCATTTTTACAAACCATTGCGTTGATAAGTAAGGTTCAACAACAGCACCTGAGCGTTCAGAATGACCAACTGAATGAACATGCTCTTCAATCTTAATGACTAGATCTTGCGCTTTTAAATCTTCAACCAATTGTTTACGACATTCAAATCGATCTAATCCAGCATATTTATCAGCTTTATCGTTCATTTTACCATTTTCATCCATGACAATAATGTTCTCTAAACTATGTCGTTGACCAATCTCAAAATCATTTGGATCGTGTGCTGGCGTTACTTTCATAGCGCCACTACCAAAATCAATATCAACATATTCATCAGCTAATATCGGTAACTCTCGACCAACAATTGGTAATATAACTTTCTTACCAATTACATCTTTATAGCGGTCATCATTAGGATTAACAACTATGGCAGTGTCTCCTAACATTGTCTCAGGTCTTGTTGTCGCAATTTCAATATAGCCATTACCATCAGTGTAAGGATACTTAAAATGATAGAAATGACCTTGCACATCCTCGTGAATTACTTCAATATCTGATAAAGCCGTTCTAGCTTCAGGATCCCAGTTAATAATACGTTCACCACGATAAATAATGCCTTTATTGTATAAGTCAACGAAGACTTTTCTTACTGCTTTACTTAACCCATCATCTAAAGTAAAACGCTCTCTACTATAATCTAGACCCAAACCTAATTTAGCCCATTGTTGGCGTATAAATGACGCATATTCTTCTTTCCATGACCAAGCGTGTTCTAGGAACTTCTCACGTCCGATATCATGACGAGAAATGCCTTGTTCTTTTAATTTAGCATCTACTTTTGCTTGAGTAGCAATACCTGCATGGTCCATACCAGGTAGATATAGTGTGTCATACCCTTGCATACGTTTCATACGCGTAATAATATCTTGTAAAGTTGTATCCCACGCATGTCCAAGGTGTAATTTTCCTGTCACATTGGGTGGTGGAATTACAATTGTATATGACTCTTTTGATTTGTCTTCTGAGGGTTTGAAATAATCATTCTTTACCCATTCTTCATAACGTCCAGCCTCAACTTCGCGTGGATTATACTTAGGCTCCATGTTCATCGATTAAAACCTCCTAATAATTAAAAAAACATCCTCCTAAATAATATAGGACGGATGTTCCGTGGTACCACCTAAATTCAAGTATAAATTAATATACCTGCACTTAATTTGATTAACGCTCAAACACGCTTTTATCTACTAATAAATGATTCAATAAAAGTTCAAGTGGGCTACCTTCAGATTGAATGTTATACATATTTACACCAACCATATGCTCTCTGTGCTATCATTCAAACTTACTCTTCCCAATAATATATTTCATTACTTAATTATAGTATAATGGAAATCGTGATAAGTCAATCTCTTGGAGGTATATTTATGAATGAATGTGCATTTAGTACAAAAGACCCGACTTACTTAGATTATCATGACAATGTATGGGGACAACCCATATATGATAGCAAAGCCTTATTTAAGCTAATGGCTTTAGAATCTCAACATGCTGGGTTATCTTGGCTAACCATTTTAAAAAAGAAACAATCTTATGAACAAGCATTTTACAACTTTGAGCCAAGCAAAATTGCTCAGCTATCTACGAAAGATATAGATAATTTAATGGAATTTCCTAACATTGTTCATAATCGTAAAAAGTTAGAAGCGATTGTATCACAAGCACAAGGTTATTTTGAAATAGAAAAGGATTTTGGTAGTTTTAGTAATTTCCTTTGGTCATATGTTAATCATCAACCTATAGATTTGAACTATACAACTGCCTCAGAAAGAATTACTGTTGATGATCGTGCTAAACAATTATCTAAAGACTTAAAAAAATATGGTTTTAAATTTTTAGGACCAGTAACTGTTTTTTCATTTTTAGAAGCGGCAGGTTTATATGATGCCCATTTGAAAGGATGTCCATCTAAACCTTCATAATAATTTATATAGGTTGTACCATAGAGTGCAATTTAAGAAATAAGTCGAAAAGTAATTGTAGGTAAAGGTTTTATCAACCCTCTTTAATATTAAAATTACTAACGCTTAAACTTTGCATGACACAATCTATCTTTTTTGATGAAATTTTAAAATACCGCCACGTAAGAAAAAGCCAATGATAGGGGCTACTACAAATAAAATAAAAAAGATTCTAAATATGTGGAAACTAGAAATCATTGCTACATCCGCCCCCGTTGCCATAGCAACTAAAACAATTTGACTCATACCTCCTGGCGCTCCGCCCAAAAACAACTCATTAATATTATTATTTGTAAATATGTGCACAATATATACCATGATAAATGATCCAATGATTAGAAAGATATTTTGATAAATGATTGCAACGGCAATTCGACCTTTTAAATCGGAAAGTAAATTGGCAATCTGCAATCCAATTCTAATCATATAAATCACTTGTGCAGAAGCAAGAATATAATTATCTAATGTAAATATGTGATGTGTAGTTAAATTCCATATTACTAACACGACAATAGGAGCCAATAATTGCTTGGTAGGAAAATTGATTTTAGCCATAAGACTATAAATGATTGCAATACAACAAATTAATAGTATTACTTGCGATAAGTTTAGTACTTCCGTTAATGGAGGTGATTTAATAGAAGTTGTTTCATTTCCACTATCACTACTAAAGAAATAAGAAATTAAGGGTACTAATATCACGACAAATAAAACGCGAGACGTTTGAGTTAAACTCACTACGAGAATATTTGCCTTTTTATTTTCCTCTGCCATAATTAGCATTTGACTTAAAGCACCTGGAATGACACTTAATATTGCTGTCTCAGTGTTTACTCTTGCTATTTTTTTGAAAAAGAAGGCGATCAATAGAGATAAAACTAATAGCAATAGTGTAATAACAACAATTATCAACCAATCATTTTTAATATCATGCAACACTTCAGACGTAAATGTTGATCCAATTTGTACCCCTAAGAGAATCAATCCAATTTGACTAAGCCAGAATGGCCATTTGACCTCTAATTTAAATACTTTAATGACAATTATCGATGCAATAATAGGACCAAACATAAATGGTAAAAAAACATGCGCAACATGTAATAACAAACTAATAACAACAGCAGTCACTAATAGAATAAAGTTATTGATCCATACATTTTTCATTATGCGGCCACTTCTTTCATTAAAAATGAGGTTAAGACGTCATCGAGTTGAAAGTCCTAACCTCATTCTATTTCATAACATTATACAATACGACTTAAAGCAGTATCAAATGCTTGGATTGTTTTTTCAATGTCTTCTTTACTATGTGCTGTAGATAAGAATGTTCCTTCAAATTGAGAAGGTGGTAGGAATACGCCTTCTTTAGCCATTTCACGATACATTTGACTGAACAATTCTAAATTACTTTTATTTGCTTCTTCAAAGTTAGTTACTGGTCCTTCATTTAAGAAGTATCCAATCATAGATCCAGCTCGATTAATAGTAATTGGGACATTATGTTTGCTAAATACTTTTTTAAGTCCTTCTTCTAAGATATCACCTAATTCTTGGAAATACTCATAAGATTCAGGCGTTAATTGACTTAGAGTTTCGTAACCACTCGTCATTGCTAATGGATTCCCGGATAATGTTCCAGCTTGATAAATATTTCCAACTGGAGCAACTTTGTCCATAATCTCTTTTCTACCACCAAACGCACCTACTGGTAATCCACCACCAATAACTTTACCTAAACATGTAAGATCTGGTGTAACACCAAAGTAACCTTGCGCACAATTGTACCCTACTCGGAAACCTGTCATTACCTCATCGAATATTAATAGCGCACCATAGTCATTTGTAATCTCACGTAACCCTTGTAGGAAGCCATCTTTAGGAGGTACAACGCCCATATTACCAGCAACTGGTTCTACGATAATTCCAGCGATATCATCTCCATAATTTTCAAAAGCAATTTTAATTGCTTCTAAATCATTATACGGAACTGTAATCGTATTCTTAGCAGTACCTTCTGGGACACCAGGTGAGTCTGGTAATCCTAGTGTTGCAACACCAGAACCCGCTTTAATTAATAAGGAATCACTATGACCGTGATAACAGCCTTCAAATTTTATAAACTTATTTCTTCCAGTATAACCACGAGCCAATCTTAACGCTGCTAACGTTGCCTCAGTTCCTGATGAAACCATACGCACTTTTTCAATTGATGGTACGCGTTCGATTACTAATTCTGCAAGTTTGTTTTCTTCTAATGTAGATGCTCCGAAGCTTGTTCCTCTATCAACAGCCTCATGTAGTTTTTTTATAACTTGTTCGTTTTTATGTCCTAGAATTAAAGGTCCCCAGCTTAATACATAGTCAATATACTCGTTACCATCGATATCATAAATTCTTGATCCTTTTGCTTGATCCATAAAAATTGCTGGTGTATCAACAGATTTAAATGCTCTTACAGGACTATTAACGCCACCTGGCATTAAATTTTCAGCTATTTTCATCGCTTCAATCGATTTCTCGTAACCCATATCAAAATCCTCCTAAAATTAATTATTTATCTAAGTAATGACAAATATCTTTCGCAAAGTAAGTAATAATCATATCTGCACCTGCACGTTTCATTGAAACCATTTGTTCCATAACAACACGTTCTTCATCTATCCAACCATTTTGTGCTGCTGCTTTTGTCATTGCATACTCACCACTTACGTTATAAACAATAACAGGAATATTTGTATTGTTTTTAACATCTCTTACAATATCTAAATAACTTAGCGCAGGTTTTACTATCATCATATCTGCGCCCTCTTTTAAGTCACTTTCAAGTTCGCGAAATGCTTCCAAACGATTCGCTGGGTCCATTTGGTAAGTCTTTCTGTCACCAAAAGAAGGTGCAGAATCAGCCGCATCTCTAAATGGACCAAAGAAACTTGATGCATATTTGATACCATAACTCATAATTGGAATATTGTAATAACCGGCATCATCTAGACCTTTACGAATTTCAGTAACAAAACCGTCCATCATATTACTTGGTGCTATAATGTCTGCACCCGCTTCAACTTGTGAGATAGCTGTTTTCACAAGTAAAGGTAATGATTTATCATTATCTACATCATGAGTATGATCATCAATAACACCACAATGTCCATGATCTGTATATTCACATAAACATGTGTCTGCTACAATTAATAAATCTTTATGCAATTCTTTAGCCTTTCTTGTTGCTTCTTGGATAATACCATTATGATCATATGCACCAGAACCTACGTCATCTTTAGAATTTGGTACACCAAAGAACATGATTGCTCTAATTCCTAGTTCATAAGCCTCATTTATTTCATCATCTAATAAATTCAAGCTAATTTGGTAAACGCCTGGAAGTGATTTAATCTCACTTTTTACATTATCTTTTTCAACTACGAATATTGGATAAATTAAATCTTCTTTTCTAACATGGTTTTCTCTAACTAAATTACGCATTGACTCTGATGAGCGTAATCGTCTATGTCTATCAAATTTCATTATTATACCAACTTTCAATAATTTTATTTATAAGTGATTCCGAAGTTTGTTTATTAGCTATTAATGGGTTGAGACCGTTCTTTCGTAATGTGTTTGCAGTTTGGGCCCCAATAGCAACATACTTATCAAAACCACAAGGAACGTCATGCCTTATATACGCTTTTACTGCAGAAGAACTTGAAAATGTTACCGCATGAACTTTATGATGTTCTATCAATTGAATGACTTCTCTAATATTCCTATCATTAGGAATAGGTTTATATAAATCGATTTTAGTCACTATATTATTTTGTGCTAATGTATGTTGGAGTTTTGGACGCGCTTCAGCACTACTTGGTATGAGAATGCTTTGTTGATTCTTTTTAAACTGATTCAAAAATCCTTCTTGAGAGTAGTCATTAGGTATAAAATCAACATTAATTTTAAGCGCTTCACAAAGTTCGGCAGTTTTCTTTCCAATGACAGCTACATATTTAACATCTAATTGATTTAAATATTTATAAAATATGCGAACCGCATTTTTAGAAGAAAAAATAATCCAGTCATATTTATGATGCAAAACTTGAGTATCAAATTCAAGTGATTGAATTTCTATAAATGGCTTATGCATTATTTCCACTAAATCACTATTAAATTCACTCGATTGCGTCATAGCTACAACTGGTTTCATATTTCATTACACCTCAACAATATGGTTTAATGCGCTTGTTCTTCATTTAGTTTTTTGATTATTTCATAGGCACCCTGCTCTTTTAAAACACGGCTGACTGTTTCACCTAAATCAACAGGATTTTTACCAACTTCTGTGTGCTCATATCTCTTTGTACCGTCTGGAGTCATAATTAACCCAGTAAATTCAATTTCACCATTCTCCTTATTAGTTGCATACCCTCCAATAGGTACTTGACAACTACCATCCATAGCTGAAAGGAATGTTCTTTCAGCTATAACACAATTCGCTACTGCTTGATTATGAACTTTACTTAATAATTCCAATAGTTCGACATCATCACTACGACACTCTATACCTAATGCACCTTGTCCAATAGCTGGTAATAAAATATCTTTGTCCAGATATGTCGTTACAATATCATCTGACCAACCCATACGTCTAAGTCCTGCAGCAGCTAAAATAATTGCATCATAATCTTCTGTTTCTAATTTTTTAAGTCGAGTGTCAATATTTCCTCTTATCCATTTAATTTCTAAGTTTGGATATTTAGATAAAATTTGAGCACCACGTCTTAATGAACTCGTACCAATAATACTACCATCCGGTAATTCATTTAAAGGTATATGATTATTAGAAATATAAGCATCAAATGGAACTTCTCTATCAGGTATGCAACCTATTGTTAAACCTTCAGGAATGATACTTGGTACATCTTTAAGTGAGTGTATTGCCATGTCAATTTCTTTGTCAAAAAGTTCTTGTTGGATTTCTTTAACAAATAGTCCTTTACCGCCCACTTTAGATAATTGTTTATTTACGATGCGGTCACCTTTAGTGACAATCTCCTTAATTTCTATTTCAAGGGTTGGATCCACCGCTTTTAACTTATCTATAAATTGTTGACTCTGAGTTAAGGCAAGCTTACTTCTACGTGAGCCTACAACCAATTTGCGCATAATTGTTGCCTCCTAATGACATTTGAAATTTTAAGTGAAATGTGTTGTGAAAAATAGATTAATCATGCATAAGCAAAATAACATAATATTAAAGTAAATTAAATAAATTGTTTTAAACCATCGATTAATACGACTTAGTAGATAAATAGCGTAAAAAATTGTAATAATAGAAGATAGTACTACTTTAGGGTCAGCAAAAATACTATGTCCAATTGCATAGACACCCCACTGTGCGCCTAAAATAATACTCAAAATTAAAATAATGAAACCACTTAAAGATGAATAAAACACAACCGTTTCAAGTGTGGCTACGCTACCAATTCTAAAGTATTTTTGATCAAAATTCTTTTCCCTTAAATTGCGGTATTGAATAATATAAAGTAATGAATTTACAAAAGCTAATGCAAAAAGAGCATAACTTAATACCGCTAAGCCTATATGCACTAATAACAATTCATTTATAACTGTAATACGTTGCACATTTGTTGAGTAATGTTCAGGTTGAAAAGTATTCATCATCAATAATATAAATCCAATAACATTGAGAAAGAATACTGAAAAACTTAATACTTTAACTACATTTAAAACCAGTGCTATACATATAATTATCCATGATAAAAAGAAAAATACATCAAATAATGAACTCACCGGAATTTGATTATGCGAAGTGATATAAACAGACAAAGAGATTGTTTGCAATATCCAAACAATCCCTAATGTATAAATTCCTAATTCTCTAATTTTATGACTCTTTTTAACGAAATCTATAAAATAACAGAGAATACTAATTAAATATATAATTAATATTATTTCATGAAATCTAATAAACAGGGTCTCTTGCATATTATCACCATATTAATATGCTTATTCAAAACTAAAGATGTGACGGATAGAAACTTCTTTTTCTTTTTGTGCTTTACGAGCTTTAATATCCTCGTAAGGGTCTGCAGCATCAATATCAAATATGTTTTGAAATAGCTCTAATTTTTCATTACTTCTCTTATCATTACTCAATTCTTTGGCCTGTTTTATTGGATCTTTCAACATTTGATTAATAATACTTTTAGTATGTTTCGAAATGATTGTACGTTCTCTATCACTAAGATCAGGTAGCTTTCTATCAATACTATCCATTGTTTCTGACTGGATTGTCATTGCTTTTTCACGCAATGCTCTAATTACAGGTACAACACCTAACATATTTACCCAATCATTATGAGCCTGGACTTCATCAGGAATCTGACTTGCTATAAAGTCAGCTGCCATCTGACGTTCTCGCAAGTTAGCATCAACTAAACCTTTAAGATCATCCACGTCATAGCTGAAAATATTTTCGCTGATATTAACATTTGGTTCGATATCTCTAGGAACCGCAATGTCTATTAACAATAATGAAGAAGCTTTTCTATTAAGATTGACCGACTCAATCATAGATTTTGTAACAATAAAATCTGGCGAACTTGTTGAACTGATAACAATATCAGCATTAGTCAAAAGAGTTGGTAATGACTCAAGTTTATTATAATTTACGTCGTGCTTCGTTGCTAATTTATACGCATTAGTTTCAGTTCTATTAACGACAGTAATATCATCAATGCCACAACCTAATAAATTTAAGAGTGATAATTCACTCATTTCCCCTGCACCTATAATAATAGCTCGTTTACCTTTTAGTTTACCAAATACCTTTTTAGCTAATTCAACTGCTGCATATGAAACACTCACAGCATTATCTGCTATGTCAGTCTCATTATGAGCTTTTTTAGCGAAAGTAATAGCCTGTTTAAATAAATGATTAAAAATTGTACCAGTTGTTTGAATGTCTTGAGCTAAAAAGAATGCATCTCTCATTTGTCCAAGAATTTGAGTTTCACCTAATACAATTGAATCTAAGCCAGAAGTGACTCGCAGTAAATGTTCAACTGCTTCGTCCCCCACTTTAACTTCTGACATATTTTTTATATCATCTACATCAAATCCAAATGAACGCGCTAAAAATCTTTGAATATAGTAACGACCTGTGTGAATTTGATCAACAATAGCATATACTTCAGTACGATTACATGTAGATAAAATGACGTTCTCTAAAATAGATTTAGTTTCGAACAAATCTTCATGGGCTAATCGCAAGGCATCATCTCTAAAAGCTACTTGCTCTCTAAGTGCTACATCAGCAGTGCGATGATTTATACTTATAGCAATAAAATGCATTTATAACGCCCTCCAAATACTAACAATACTGATATTATAACACATTATTTAATGATTTTAAGTTGATTGCTCAAACAAATTAGAAAGATTCTAATTTGAAGTCAAAATTTTGACACTTATCCCATTAAAAAATCTAAACAGAAGTTTGACCCCTGCTTAGATTAAAATAATTATAAATAATCAGCAATTAAATCCCATATTTGTTGCTGCTTTGTATTTTGAATTGATGAGTAACTAATAATCGTATCATCTGGATCTAAATCTAATTTCTCTTTAATATTTTTAATATGCTTTTGAATCTTACCCTTTGCAATCTTGTCCTCTTTAGTACAAATAACTAGTGTAGGTATATCAAAATGTTTTAAGTAATTATACATTAAAACATCATCTTCAGTTGGATTGTGTCGTAAGTCAACTAGTTGAATGACTAGCTTTAAACTCTCTCTCTTAGTCAAATATTCTTCAATCATTTTACCAAATTTCTCGCGTTGTGATTTACTCACTTTTGCATAGCCATATCCAGGAACGTCGACAAATATTAATTGATCATCAATATTAAAGAAATTTAATGTTTGTGTTTTACCTGGTTGTTGCGACGTGCGAGCCATATTTTTTCTGCCAATCATACTATTAATGAAAGAAGATTTACCAACGTTTGAACGTCCACTTAATGCCACTTCAGATAAACCTGTATCAGGATATTGAGCCTCTTGTACAGCACTTATAATCAAATCAATGTTATTAGGATTAATATTCATAAATTATCCTCTCTTTTGTAATTAAATTTAACTGTTTCATTATAATATATATTTCATTATATCTAAATAAGCAATTTTTTAATTAAAAAAGGAGCAGAACAGAATTCAAATAGAATTCGATGTTCCACTCCAACTTTAATTGTTTATAGGATCTAAAAAACATTTCACTTGTTCGGCGCAATCTTTACAGAGCGTACTCAAACTTAAATAACTTATATTATGCTGATGTTTTACTATCATTCAATAAGTTACCTTCAGAATCGTATAATTCTGGGTCAACTTCATCATTAATTGTTTTATCAGTAATAACAACTTTAGTTACGTCTTCTGATGAAGGAACATCATACATAATATCGATTAATGCTTCTTCAATAATAGAACGTAATCCACGTGCTCCTGTTTTACGCTCAATAGCTTTCTCACTTACCGCAGCTAATGCTTCTTCGGTAAATTCTAACTCAACATTATCAAGTTCTAACATTTTAGTATATTGTTTTACTAAAGCGTTCTTAGGTTGCGTTAAAATGTTTTTAAGCGCTTCTACATCTAATGTTTCTAAGTTAGCAACTATTGGCACACGACCAATAAACTCAGGAATTAAACCATATGATTGTAAATCTTCTGGGCGAATTTGTTCTAACAATGCTTCCTCATCGTATTTATCCGCTTCATTACTTGCAAATCCAATCACTTTTTCTCCTAAGCGACGTTTAATTACTTCATCGATGCCATCAAAAGCACCACCTAGAATGAATAAGATATTTGTTGTATCAATTTGTATTAATTCTTGGTTGGGATGTTTACGTCCACCTTGTGGGGGCACACTTGCAGTCGTACCCTCTAAAATTTTAAGTAAGGCTTGTTGAACACCTTCACCAGATACATCACGCGTAATTGATGTGTTTTCAGATTTTCTGGCAATCTTATCAATTTCATCAACATAGATAATCCCTTTTTCAGCTTTATCAATATCGAAGTCAGCTGCTTGAATTAATCGTAGTAAAATATTTTCTACATCGTCACCAACGTAACCTGCTTCAGTTAAACTTGTAGCATCTGCAATAGCAAATGGAACGTTTAAAGTTTTAGCTAATGTTTGTGCTAATAATGTTTTACCGCTACCAGTTGGTCCTATTAAAGCAATATTACTTTTTTGTAATTCAACTTCATCTTCATTAGGTCCTAATTGTTGGATACGTTTATAGTGATTATATACGGCAACTGCTAAAGATTTTTTAGCTTTTTCTTGACCAATAACATATTCATTTAAATGATCCATAATTTCTTTCGGTGTAGGCAGTTCAGTAAACTCTTCAGAAGTCGTTTGAGCTAATTCTTCTTCTACAATTTCTGAACATAGTTCGATACACTCATTACAGATATATACGCCACTTCCTGCGACTAATTTCTTAACTTGGTCTTGGTCTTTACCACAGAAAGAACATTTTAAATTTTCTTCATCTTCATTGAATTTAAACATTCATTTACACCTCTATTCTTAAACGACTATACTAGATAGCATTCTACAATGCAAATTCATGGTTAACAACTAAAATGCTTAAAATATAGAGTAGCAGGTTACATATATTGATGCACCTGCTACTTTAAATTTTAATTATTAATTTAACAATGAATTATTATTTATCTTCTTTAGTAGATTCAACGTATTTAGCATTGTCTCTAAGTAAGTCAATTACTTTTTGGATACGTACATCATTTTTAATAATGTCAGTATTACCTAAAGTATTTTTAATATCTTCAACTGAGATATTAAATTGTTTACTCATTTTTTCTAATTCTTTTTCGATATCTTCATCATTTGCTTCAATATTTTCTTTATCGGCAATAGCTGAAAGTGTTAAGTTTGTTTTAATGCGTTGTTCTGCATCATCTTTCATTTGTTCTCTTAATTGAGATTCATCTTGACCTGAAATTTGGAAGTAAGTTTGTAAATCTAATCCTTGTTGTTGGATTCTTTGACCAAATTCTTGAACCATACGATCTAATTCAGTGTCAATCATTGCTTGAGGAATATCGATTGTAGCATTATCAGTTGCTTTATTAATTGCTTCTTCTTTTTCAACATTTTCAGCTTCCTCAGCTTTTTGTTCTGATAAACGTTTGCGTAAGTTTTCTTTGTACTCATCAACACTGTTAGCATCTGAGTCTAATTCATTTGCAATTTCATCATCTAATTCAGGTACTTCTTTATATTTAATTTCATTTACTTTAGTTTTGAAAGTAGCTTCTTTGCCAGCTAATTCTTCAGCATGATATTCTTCAGGGAAAGTTACAACTACATCTTTTTCTTCACCTGTTTTAACGCCTACTAATTGATCTTCAAATCCAGGAATAAATGAGCCTGAGCCAATTTCAAGATCATAACCATCTGCTTGTCCACCTTCAAATTGCTCACCATCAACATAGCCATCAAAGTCAATGTTTACTGTATCTCCATTTTCAACAGCACCATCTTCTTTAACTACCATATCAGCTAAGTGTCCAAGGCTGTGGTCAATTGCTTCTTGTAAATCTTCATCAGTTAATTCTGAATCTTGTTTTTCTATTTCTAAACCTTTGTAATCACCTAATTGAACTTCAGGTTCAACAGTTACAGTAGCTTCAAATTCAAAATCTTTACCTTTTTCAATTTGTGTAACATTAATTTCTGGTTGAGCTACTGGATTGATTCCAGTTTCATCAATAGCTTCACCATATGCTTCAGGTAATAGAATATCTACTGCATCTTGATATAATGCTTCTACACCGAAACGTTGTTCAAAGATAGGACGAGGCACTTTACCTTTACGGAAACCAGGCACGTTAATTTGTTTAACTACTTTTTTAAATGCTTGATCTAATGCTTTGTCTACTTTTTCTGCTGGAACTGTAACTTTTAATAATCCTTCGTTACCTTCCTTTTTTTCCCAAGTTGCTGTCATGTATAAATACCTCCATGATTACATTTTTATTTTTTCAACTTCCCTATTATAGCACACGTCCTATACGGACACAAACAGTCTTTTATAGGGCTTAAAACACTTTTAAAATTCAATAATCTAACTTTAACGAATTAATTTAACGATATAAAATAATTTGCTCAAAGTTGACCATCAAGACTATTAATAAAATTTAATATTTTTACATTTCCTTTATTAGTTTGTATACCAATCATTGATTTAAAGTAAACATCATAACCAGTAATCCAATCATCACAGGTGTATAAATCGAATATATTGAGTGGATATAGTAATATAGCATGATTATTCATGGTATGTATTGCTTCATCAATGATATTGAGTGCTCCATTTTCTAGTTTATCAATTACTCGAGGAATTACTTGAGTTTTAAGTTCAGTATGTTCCAAACCATTAAGCTCATTAGGAATAACGTTAACTGTATAATTCATCTTGTTAATATTAATTGGTATATTGTAGCCAGCAAATCTTAAAAATTCTAGCATTAAACTTTTTAAATTATCTGCCTCAACCTCATTAGATAATAAAAAGGCTATAGTTTCTTTAAATTCATAATGCCCATTATCAATTAATTTAAGAACTAATTGTATTTGTTCATTCAAATTGAGTGTATTAAATTTAGCCAATGATTGGCTTGTGATATGTTTATCTTCATTGAGTTGAGATTGAGCATATTCTTTTAATGGAAATAACGCCATTCTTGTTTTGTGACTTTGAACTTCGTCTATAATTTGATTGATAACATTTACAGACTCATAATACTGACCTAAGCCATTTAACGCCTTGATATAATATAACATTAACTCATCATACGCTTGAATACCTCTTTTTAAAAGTACAATAGCTTCTTCTCTTAACTCCAAAAACGAATTCAAATGATATAACATATCACATTTAATTAAGGCTAATGTCTCATCTAGTTCAAATTGTGCTTCATAATCTTCAATTAATTGATATACCGTTTCGTAATGTTGACTGTTATGAGATGATTTAATATCTTTATACAATTTTTGCTGTAGTTTTGGAAAAGGGATGATGTCTGACATGTTGTATCCCTCCTATAAATCTTTTAAAATTAATGCACTCCATGTTTCAAATTCATCATAATTACCAATACGCTCTTTTTCTAACCATTGAATTTTTAATGTATCTGTTTCACGTACTTCAATATCATTTGAGTTAACTTTAATTTTAAAGACTACACCTATATGTACTTTACCCACATCGTTTGTATCATCATTTATAAAACCTATATATTCCAAATTCTGAGAATTAGCTTCTAATAAACCGACTTCTTCTTCTAGCTCTCTTTGAGCATTTACCCTTAAAACTTCATTTACAGAACTTGCGCCAATCACATCATTCATGTGTCCACCTACACCGATAGAAGATTGACCATGTAAACGTGACTCTCCACCACCACTTAATCTTTTGTATACTAATATTTCATTTTTCTCATTTTCTAAAAGACAATATGATATTAATTGTTTATACGAAGGATCTTCTTCCATATCTCCACGTCTTTTAACTTCATAATTAGAAAAAGTATTAAATATCGCTTTACCTTGTGGATCATTTTTAGTTAAAAAGCCGTTAAAAGCATTTGACTCTTGTTCAAAAAGGATATCTCTTGATACTACTATTATTTGTTCATCATATTTAGACATAATGTTCTCCTTACATTAGTTTCTTAATTAGCATTTTATCAAACTAAATCATTAAACAACAAATAAAGGTGCATAAATTAATAATGTCCTATTCACCTGATGGTTAAAATAAAAAAGGAGTGGAACAGAAATAATATTTTTAAAAATTCATTTCATCATCCCACCCCGACAAAGTTGTTTAGAATTAAAAACTTGTTACAAATGAAAATTTAATTCAAGCAACTGTTGCCAATATATAATTATAGCCTGAGACATTAGATTATGTCACAGGCTCGGAAAAGTTAATTATTTTAAAGCTTCTTTAGCTTTTGATACTAACTCTGCGAAAGCTTTTTCATCTGAAATAGCAACTTCAGAAAGCATTTTACGGTTAATATTGATGTCAGCTTTTTTCAAGCCATTCATTAATCTTGAATAGCTCATGTCATGTTGACGTGCAGCTGCGTTAATACGTGTAATCCATAATTTACGGAAATCACGTTTACGTTGACGACGGTCAC
>ERZ1023420.187-NODE-187-length-22940-cov-10.821979_pt1 | contig 22940 bp, 22 predicted proteins | sample MGYA00380512_ERZ1023420 | MGnify/ENA primary metagenome ERZ1023420 (study PRJEB33173, sample SAMEA4830390) | metagenome | study: EMG produced TPA metagenomics assembly of the PRJEB25223 data set... | reverse complement strand
ACATAAAAATTGGACTGATGATTTTTAGTCATCAGTCCAATTTATTATAGAGTCAAAAAATACAACGACGATGTGACGCCGTTGTATCAATATTAGTTTGAGGTTATATTCCTTTGAGCTTAGCTTTCTAAAAGTAAATCTTCAGGGCTTTCGATTAATTCTTTAATCGTTTTTAAGAATCCTACTGCTTCTTTACCATCAATAATTCTATGGTCATAACTTAAAGCAATATACATCATTGGTCTATTCTCAATTGTATCTTTATCAATTGCAATTGGACGAGTAATGATTGAGTGCATACCTAGAATAGCTGCTTGGTTACCATTAATAATTGGTGTACTCATCATTGAACCAAATACACCACCATTAGTAATTGTAAATGATCCATTAACCATATCATCTAAACCAAGTTTTTTATCTCTTGCTTTAACTGCTAAGTCAGCAATAGCTCTTTCAAGTTCTGCAAAGTTCTTTTTATCACAATCTCGTACGAAAGGAACTAATAAACCGTCATCAGTAGAAACAGCTACACCTATATCATAATATTGTTTAGTAATCATATCATCGCCGTCGATTTCAGCATTGACTTCAGGATATTTTTTCAATGCAGCAACTGCAGCTTTTGTAAAGAATGACATGAAACCTAGTTTAGTACCATCATGATCTTTAATAAATTGTTCTTTTTTACGTTTACGTAATTCCATTACGTTTGTCATATCTACTTCATTGAATGTAGTTAACATTGCTGTATTATTAGAAACTTCTAATAATTTTTTAGCAGCTGTTTTCTTTCTACGAGACATTTTTTCTCTAATTACAGGTTTATTAGGTGAACCTGTAGATTTTTTAGGTTCTTCTTTTTTGCTTGCTTCTTGAGAAGATTGGGATTGAGCTGCTTTTTGGCTATTTTCGACATCATCTTTACGTACAACATCGTTTCCTTTTCCAGAAACAGTGCTTAAATCTACACCGTTTTCACGTGCATGACGACGAGCTGATGGCGTTGCATTAACACGTTGATTGTTAGGGTTGGATTGTGTTTCTTCATTATTTGATTGAGATTCTTTTGGTTGAGCTGATTGTTTAGTCGCTTCATCATTGTTCGCAGATTGAGATTGGTCTGAAGATTCATCTTTGCTTGAAGAAGCATTACCACTACCTTCGCCAACAGTTGCGATAACTTGGCCGACTTCCACAGTGTCGCCTTCAGAAGCCAATTGTTCTTGAAGTACACCTTCTTCTTCAGAAACAACTTCAACGTTTACTTTATCTGTCTCTAATTCTAGGATAGCTTCGCCTTTTTCAACGCTATCTCCCACATTTTTTAACCATTCTGCAATGGTACCCTCTGTTATAGATTCTGCTAATTCTGGAACTTTTACCTCTGGCATAATATTTCCCCCTAGTTATTTTTCAATACTACTTTCAATAATTTGATTTTGAACAAGTTTATGAATTTCTCCATCACCTTCAGCTGGCGCTGCACGTTGAATTCTACCGTGATAGCTTAAATTAAATTGGTTACCTACAAGTGATTTTAAATAAGGATAAACGAATAACCAAGCGCCTTGATTTTTAGGTTCTTCTTGAACCCAAGATACTGTTTCAAGATTAGGTAATTCATTTAATACTTCTTTAATTTCCCCTTCAGGGAATGGATATAAACGTTCAACTGCAACTAATAAAATTGAATTATCAGGATTTTTAGCTAAATGTTCTTTTAAATCTATGAACATTTTACCTGATGCTAATACAAGTTTAGTCACTTTCTCTTTATTTCCATCCTCGACAATAATAGGTTTGAAACCACCTGAAGTGAATTGATCTATTGGTTTAGCAACTGTTTTATTTCTTAATAAGCTTTTTGGAGACATTACAATTAATGGTCTCATAGCTTCAGTACCTAAACTCTTAGCTTGTGCTCTTAGTAAATGGAAATAGTTACTTGAACTAGATAAGTTAACAACTGTACTATTATTTTCAGCTGCTAGTTGTAAGAATCTTTCTAAACGTGCTGAAGAGTGTTCAGGTCCTTGCCCCTCAAATGCGTGAGGTAAGAATAGCGTTAAACCACTTCTTTCTCCCCACTTAGCACGTGCTGATGACATGAAATTATCGAACATCATTTGAGCCATATTAGAAAAGTCTCCGTATTGAGCTTCCCAAATATTCATGCTATTTTTATTTTCAACATTATAGCCATATTCAAAGCCAACGACAGCTGCTTCAGATAATGGACTATTGTGAACTTCAAATGTGGCTTTTTGATTAGGAACATGATGTAATGGTGTGAATGTATCACCATTTTCTTCATCGTGTAATACAGCATGTCTATGACTGAACGTACCACGCTCACTATCTTGTCCAGTTAATCGAACAGATATGCCATCTTGAACAATCGTTGCAAATGCAAGTTGCTCAGCTTGAGCCCAGTCTACTAAACCATTCTCATTTTCGAAAGGCTCTCTACGTTTTTCAAGAACTTTGTTTAGCTTTTTAAGTACATGGAAATCTTCAGGATATGAAAGCATAGCATCATTAATTTCTTTAAGATGATCTACTGAGAAATCCTTATCATCACTTTGTAAAGGTTCTTGCAATGACTCAGGTCCTTCCATATCTGGATTATCCATTTTATCTGATTTATCAATCTTGTCTTGAGCAGCACGCATTTCTTTTTGAACTTTATCCATTACGTCTTCCATTTGTTCCTTAGAAATAACGCCGTCTTCAACTAACTTATTACCATAAATAATTTCAACTGAATCATGTTTGCGAATATTATGATATGGAAGTGGATTTGTAATCGAAGGTTCGTCCATTTCATTATGCCCGTAACGACGATAGCCAACTAAATCAATTACAAAATCTTTATGAAATTCTTTTCGGAATTCCATTGCAATATCAATAGCTTCAATTGTTGCTTCAACATCATCTGCATTTACATGTAAAATTGGTACGTCATAACCTTTCGCAATATCAGTTGAATATGTTGTTGAACGTCCATCAACTGGTTCCGTAGTGAATCCAATTCTATTATTTGTGATGATGTGTAAGGCACCACCAGTTGAATAACCATCTAGGTTACTTAAATTCATTGTTTCAAAATTAATACCTTGTCCTGGGTATGCAGCATCCCCATGAATTATAATTGGCATACCTTTATGGAAATCTGTAGATGGTTTACCTGCGTGTTTTGTGTCATCTTGTGATGCACGTGTCTTACCAATTACCACTGGCGCAACAATTTCCAAGTGACTTGGGTTATTAGCTAATGAAATTCGTTGTGCAATACCATATGAAGAAGTTGTCTTCACACCACCTAAGTGATACTTCACATCTCCTGTCCATCCAGCAGTTAGTTCAAGACTACCATCTTCTGGTAAGAATTTCATAGGATCTGTGTGCATAAACTCAGAAATCATCATTTCATATGGTTTTTCTAGCACATGAGTTAAAACATTTAAACGACCTCTGTGTGCCATACCAATTTGAATATTGTTAATTTCAACTTCAGCAGCACGTTTTAATGTATGTTGTAACATTGGAACTAATGTATCAACACCCTCAATAGAGAATCGTTTAGCACCAACAAAGTTTTTGTGTAAATACTTTTCAAAGCCTTCTACATGCGCTAAAGTATCAAATAATTTTTTTCTTTCATCATTATTGATATTAGCTCTATATGGTGTTTCAATACGTCGTTTTAACCACGTACGTTCTTTATTATTATTAATATGATTATATTCAAAGGCTATCGGCCCTTTATAACGCTTCTCCATTCTTTCAATTGCCTCGTAAGCATTATCATATATATCTTTGAAATGATCAGATACAATTTCAGCTGAGACATTTTCTAATGTTTCTTTATCTAAGTTAAACTCTTCAATTTCTAACTTAGGAAGATTAGTTCTTTTAGGAGCATTAACAGGGTAAATATCAGCTTTAAGGTGACCGTATTGTCTTATATTGTCGATTAAGCGCATAATACGCTTAATTGTACCATCGCCCGCTGATGAACCACTCCCTTCAGTGGTTGACTTAGCTGCGACATGAGCTTCGCCATTTTTAATAGTGCTGAAAAGAACTTGTAAATCATCAGGCACTGAACTAGGGTCTTGTAGATAGTCATCGTATAAATCTAACATTAAACCTAGGTTAGCACCGAAGTTTACAGGAGCTTCTGTAACATCCTTGTTATCCTTTGCCATAGTATTACCCTCCACAAAATAGTTAAACCGCTTACAAGTCAATAATAGCACTATTTGTGGCTTTGATAAAGTCCATTGACTGAATATTATGGAAAAAACAAAAATACTAAATCTAGTAATTTGAATTTATATGATTTTGTGTGAAAATTGATGGGAAATTTTTCTGAAAATGTGAAATAGAGATAGTTTGAATGAGTATTTTAATTGTAGATGATTATTTGAAAGAAAGTTATGCATTAAAAAACCGGAACAACTTAATTGTCCCAGCTTCGATTTAAACATTTATTTAAATATAATTTTAAACGTTGTATATTGGTTTACTTCGCTGTCAACAGTTATATATCCACCATATTGTTGTACTATCTTCTCAGCAATTGCAAGCCCTAAGCCATTGCCACCCTGACTTCTTGCGCGGGATTTATCAACTCTATAAAAACGATCAAAAATAAACTCCTGATCTTCTTTAGGAATACCAAGACCATGGTCTGTAATTTCAATACTAATTTGTTTGTTTCTTAATTGAGTAGCTATCTCGATTTGCTTATTATCTTTGTCATACTTCATTGCATTATCAATAAAAATAAGTAATAGCTGTTCAAATTGATGGCGATTAATCTGTAATGTTAATGGTTTCTTTGATAGATGCGTTTTAAATTGATAATCTGGATGTAATTGTTTTAAAGATTTAATACGTGAACGAATTTCTTCGTTAATATTTACTTCTTCAAATTCTAATGACTGAATATTAACTTTGTCTTTAGTCAATAATAATAATTCTTCAACCAACTTCGTTATTCGATTCATTTCCTCTAATGAAATATTAAGAGACTCTTCAAGTACAGCTGGGTCTTTTTTACCCCAACGTTGAATTAAATTTAAATGACCTTGAATGATTTGTAGCGGCGTGCGTAACTCGTGAGAAGCATCTTCAACAAATTGACGCTGTTGGTTAAATGATTCCTCAATTTGGTACATCATATCATTAAAGGTATCGATTAAATTATCTGTTTCTTCATAGTTCGTCTTGAGTTCAAGTTTATTTTGAAATCCATCTCGTCGTATTTGAATCATCTTGTTCGACATGGTTACGAGTGGCTTAGTTAATTGCGTTGAAAAAATATAACTAATACCCGCCATAATGAAAGTTGCCAACAAACCAAATGCAATGGCTACAAAATATAGAGAACGAACGACATTGTTATATCCTTCAAGGGAGTGAATTAAAACACTATAGCCTTCAAAACGTCCACTATGTATTGGTTCTGTAATAATTAAGTAAGGGATTCCATTATGCTTTGAAATTTGAATCGTTTCAGGATCAACAAAATCAATATCAGGTTTAAAATTAATCATATTTTCATTTGAGGATTGCATTAATTGTTTACCATTTCGATCGTAAATGATGGCTTCTTCAAAATTCTCCAACATAGCAGTCAAATCTAATGTAGTAATATTATTCATAGATCGTGATTCTACTAAATTAACGATATCATTTGAACTGTGTTCAGCCTCATCAATCTCACCGTCTCTTAAGGTATCTTTTAAAAAGAAGATTATAACAAGACAGAAAAGAATAATTGTGCTAAACATGATTAACGTTGTAATCATCATCCACTTATATTTTAAAGTACCCTTTTTAATCATCTAATCACGTACCCAACACCACGAACGGTTTCAATCGTTTTATCTTTACCATAAGGTTTAAGTTTGTTGCGTAAATATCGAATATAAACATCTACGACATTCGTCTCAACTTCACTGTCATAGCCCCAAACATGATCTAAGATTTGTTCTCTTTGTAGTACACGGTTTCTGTTGGTTGCTAATAAATATAGTAAGTCATATTCAGTTTTAGTGAAATCTAACTGTTCTCCATTAATTGTGACATTAAAAGCATCGACGTCTATTTTAATGCCATTGATATCAATGATATCCTTTTGAGGTTGACGACGGAGTACTGCACGAATGCGTGCAAATAGTTCTTCAATTTCAAAGGGTTTTACAATATAATCGTCAGCACCGTAATCTAAACCGGTCACTTTGTCATATGTATCGCTTTTAGCCGTAATAATAATGATAGGCGTTGATTGTTCTTGTCTGACACGGCGACATATTTCTAAGCCATTTATATTTGGTAACATTAAATCTAATATAATTAAATCGTAATTATTACTTAATGCTTTATCGAGCCCTGCTTGTCCTTCATATTCTATATCTACACTATAATTATCATGAGTTAGTTCTAGTTCTAAGAAGCGGGCTAAATTTTGTTCATCTTCTACAATAAGTATATTAGTCATTATTATTTTTACCTCTTTTATTATGTATTAATCATATTTTAAATAACTAGAATGAGTTAAATCAATGATGCGTTTTCGAATGCATATTCTTATAATATAAGCTATATTTTATCACAGTAAAGACTGAAATTAGAGAATGGATTTAAATTGTAATGATATAATCAAATTTAAATGAGAATTTTTCGCAATTATAATTGACAATGATTATCAATGATGTATAATAATATTTGAAAATGATTATCAATACCGAATAAGACAATTCCCCCCACATATATTTCGTTCTTAAAGGATTGGTCATTTTCAAGTTATTCCCCTTTTATATGCCCGTAAAAGACTAACGTTAAAGTTTCAAACTTACTTTAAACGTTTTAATAAAAAGCAGTGAATCTAATGCCGAGGTTCATTGCTTTTTTTATTTAGTTTATTTAGTTATTCTGATTTGATTAAATCTTTTGAGTATCTACCAATTCAAATAGCTTATATTTAATCCTTAAAAAAATCGAGATACATTCTCGCGTTTTAAGAATGTATCTCGATATATTTTACGTAGTTGTTGGATATAAATGATTTTTAAGTATTAATGTTGATAGAACAATACAAAAAGCACCGCCAATTATACCAGCAATGACATCTGTAGGATAATGCACACCTAAATATACTCTTGAAATAGAAATCAGAAGAATAAATAATGCGCATAATCCTATAATAATTCCTTTATTATTACCTGATGCTTTTCTACTTGCTATGAACATCGCACTACCAAAGAATGATGTTGACCCCATAGCATGGCCACTAGGAAAGCTAAATCCAGATATATCAATTAACCGTAATAATGTTGGACGCTCTCGGTCAAAAATATTCTTCAGTAATGGATTTAATATACTTGAAAGAGACATAACAATCACAAAGAATAGCGCTTCGATTTTAAAGCGTTTTAACATTAAATATGCGACTAACATTAAAGATAGACAGACCATTGCCCATACTTCTCCTAGTTTAGTGGCACCCAAGAGGATAGAAGTAGTGATGAAACTTTCAGATGAATAAATAAATTCATATACTTCAGTATCAATCCATTTACCCAGTCTAGACTCATGGAAGGATGCAATGATACCAAATATTAAGGTAAAAACGATTAGCAAAGTAATACGTTTCGTACGATTCATTGTCTGCACCTCCTGAGTTTATAGAGCGTCCTTTAAAATTTTATTAAATAGATCTTCTTTCGTATAACTTTCTGTGTAAGTCTGCATTTGTTTAATGATTGACTCTCGATCATTTTCAATTTCTTTAAGTTGTTCTAATAATTTAACCTGTGTAAGTTGATCTTCAGGGATGGTTCTACCGTACCCTTTAGATTCAAAATTCTCAGCATTATCAATTTGATCACCACGTGATTGGTCAAGTCCTAAAGGTATTAATAACATAGGAATACGCAATGTTAAAAATTCATAAATAGCATTAGATCCTGCACGGCTAACTACAGTATCTGTAACAGCTAATAAATCTGTTAACTCTTCTTTAACAAATTCATACTGAACATAGCCTTTAGCATCAATACTAGAATCAACTAGTCCATGACCTGTTAAATGAATAATTTGATAGTCTTGAAGTAATGCTTCTAAATTTTCACGTATAGCTTGATTAAGCTTTTTACTACCTAAGCTACCACCCATGACGAGTAATACTTTTTTTGAGGCATCGAAACCTGTTAACTGGTAACCACGTGATTGATTACCTTCTTTTAAGTCTTGTCGAATGGTAGCGCCAACGAAGTCTGCTTTATCTTTAGGTAAATATTTTAATGTATCTTCAAAAGTTGTATAGATTTTTTTAGCAAATTTCAGTGAAATTTTATTAGCTAAGCCTGGTGTTAAATCCGATTCATGTATAATTGTTGGAATGTTTAGTGAGCGTGCAGCTATTACTACGGGAACTGAAACAAATCCTCCCTTAGAAAATAATAGATCTGGTTTCTCTCTTTTTAATACTTTGCGTGCATCAATAACACCTTTTAAAACTTTAAATACGTCTTTCGCATTATCAACTGATAGATATCGACGTAATTTACCGCTAGATATTGGATAATATTTAATGTTAGGTAATTGTGATTCAATCATTTCACGTTCTATACCTGTTTTAGAACCAATATAAAATGCGTCGTGCCCTTTATCAGTAGCTGTTGGAATTAAACTTAAATTGACCGATACATGTCCAACAGTACCGCCACCGGTAAATGCTATTTTAGACATAGTAATTAACCTCTATTCTTAAATGTTTTTATAATATGCGTAGAATGGTGCGCCTCTATCAAATGGATGATAGTCAATTTCTGCTTCACCGACTTTTATGAAACCAAATTTTTCAAAGAGTCCTTGTGCTGGCTTATTTAGAGCAAAAGTATCAGTTAAAAGAACATGGATATTATGTTCTTCAGCTAACTTAACTGCGAAATCAAATAACTCAGTAGCTGCTCCTTTATACTGTTGTGATCCAGCAAGTCTATGAATGACATAGGCACCTTCACGATCGATTGGCCATTCTAACTCATCATACCATTCTGATTGTTGTTGGTCGACCACGATAAAGCCATAAATTGTGTCATTTTCTTCCAACACATATAGTGTTTCGGTATTGATGTCTTCTTCAAAGTGTTCTGTAACTGGATATTTATCATCCCATTGATTATTATTAAATTCTTTCATTAATTTTTTGGCTTCTTCAACTAAAGTTTCTATTTGTGAAATATCTTGCATATTACCTAGTCTTATCATTGTTTTTGACACACCTCTTTATTTTAGTTTATTAATTAATTCATCTAAAACTTTATCTTCTTTATTAGCTTTTTCAACTAATAACTGTGTAAATTTCTCATTAGTGTTTTTATCGAATTTACCATTTAATGATAATTCATGTTCTGATTGGAATTTTTTAATAGCTGATTCCAAATTTGTATCAAATTGTTTAGAATCATTGTTAACGTCGTAGTCTAATGCATCTAAACCGATTTTGATAGATTTCACGTATTTTGTATTGTCACCAACAGAATAAGATTTATCAGTTGGAATGACACTGATAGATTGATATTTAGGTGAAGCTATTTTTGTATCAGGTTGTATACCTTTCCCATGAATATAATGACCATCAGGTGTTAACCATTTCATTTGTGTATATTTCAATAATGAGCCATCTTTAAATTCACGAGTTGTCTGTACTATTCCCTTACCAAAAGTTTTTGAACCGTAAACTTTAGCTTTTTTGTGGTCTCTCATTGCACCAGTAAATACTTCTGATGCACTGGCAGAACCTTCATTTACTAAGATACTAACTTTCATGTCTTTAGCTTCTTTAGAAGCGTCATTTGACGTTTTGATTGATTCTGTGTCATCGCCTTTTTCAAGTTTTACAACTGTCTGATCTTTATCTATAAAGATATTAGCCATTTTTACGGCTTCATCAAGTAGACCACCAGGATTATTTCTTAAATCTAATACTATATTACGAACACCGTCTTTATGAGCTTTAATAATAGCAGATTTAAGTTCGCCTGCAGTATTATCTTGGAATTTGTTTATAGTAAATACTCCAATGTTGTCTTTCTTCTTATATTCCACGCTTTTTACATGGATTTTACCACGTTTAATTTTAATTTCTTTTTCTTGAGAACCACGTTTTATTGTTAGTTTGACCATTGTTCCCTCTTTACCACGTACTAATTTTACTACTTGCTCTAAAGGTTTGCCTACTACGGATTTTCCATCCACTTTAGTAACAACATCTTTTGGTTGGATACCGGCTTTTTCAGCAGGAGAATCTTTCATTGGACTTGTAATCATAATTTGTTTATCTTTTTTTTGCATTTCTGCACCAATACCTACAAAGTCGCCTGAAACATCTTCATTAAAGCTTTTCGTTTCATCTTTAGTCATATAATCTGAATAAGGATCTTTAAGTTCTTTAACCATGCCATCTATAGCAGCCTCAGATAATTTACTAGCATTTTGTTTTTTGTAGTAATCATTATTCAGTGTCTTATAAGCATATTCAATTTTTTTAATTTCTTGACGTTCATCTTTAGTTAATCCACTTATTTTGTGACTGATACCAATTGTAGCAGCAACTGTAATACCAGCTGTAATAATGATAACTCCTAATAAAAGTACTATAATTTGCCAAGTTTTAAAATTGATTCTTTTATTAGAAGATGTTTCATTTTTATGTTTGGAGTCTATACTACTTTGTTTTTCCTCAGAATGTTGACTCATAAAACCACTTCCTCATATAACATCTTATGAATTTATAATTTCATCTAAAAAGATAATATAAGTATGTCGTTACTTAGACACAAACGCAACTTTTAAGAATTAAGTTGAATAAAAAGCACAAAAGGAGTGGGACAGAATTCATAATGAATTCGTTCCACCCCCGAAAAGATGACTAGAATTGAGAAAGGCTTGATATACTTCTCATTTAGCTAGCTGTTATGAAATTTTTAATGCAATTTTAATATGATACATGTGCTAATCACATTACTGAGTAAGTCAGAATTTTAACCATTCTGTATACTCTTCATATAAATCATCAAACACTGACATGGGTACTGATATGTCGCTTTGCATTTCAATATAGTCAGACAATTGATTGAAATCTTTTTCATGTTTTGGAAAAGACAAATCATTAAATATTTCTTCAGCTAATTCTCCCTTGCTATCTTTACGCCCTCTAACCGTTAGAGCAAATTGATAGAATGAATGTTCTTTCATTAGCTCATTGTCACATCAACAATTTTAGTTTCACCTTTAATGACTGCTTTAACATCATTAACGTGAATTGATTCAGTTTGATCTGAATTTGTAATAATAATTGGTGAAATAACATCTTTCGCATTATTTCTAATATATTCTAGATCAAATTTAAGTAATGGATCACCAACTTGAACAGTGTCGCCACTACTTACTAAGATTTCGAAACCTTGACCATCTAATTGAACAGTGTCTAAACCAATATGAACTAATATTTCTAAACCATTATCTGCTTTAAGTCCTATTGCGTGTTTAGTTGGAAATACATTGTCAACTTTACCTTCAATTGGAGAAACAACTTCTCCTTCAGTTGGGTTAATACCAAAGCCTTCGCCCATCATTTTTTGTGCAAATACTGGATCTGGAATATCCTCAATATTAATATATTCGCCAGTTAGTGGTGCATAGATTTCAATTTCTTTATTAACTTCTTTACCTTTACCAAATAATTTTTTAAACATAATTAGTCACTCCTATTTTTCAAAATGCGGAATTAAATCTCCATATCCAAGTTCTTCTAACTTATCATAAGGGATAAATTGAATCGCTGCGGAATTAATACAATAACGTAGTCCACCACTTTCTTTCGGACCATCGTTGAATACATGACCTAAATGACTGTTAGCATCTTCCGATCTAACTTCTGTTCTAATCATACCAAATGTTTTGTCTACGAGTTCAATGATTTCATTATCATCAATTGATTTAGAGAAACTTGGCCAACCACAATTAGATTCAAACTTTTCCTCAGAAGTAAACAATGGTTTGCCCGAAATTTTATCTACATAAATACCCTTATCAAAATGATTCCAATATTCATTTTGAAATGGAGGTTCAGTACCATTTTCTTGAGTAACTAAATATTCCATTTCATTTAATTCATTTTTAGCTTTTTTAATCATTTTGAGACCCCCAATGTGTTTCGATAAATGATTTTCTTCCTGATCCACGTTGATATTGCTCATAATGAGCAGGGTTTTTCTTGTAATAATCTTGATGATAGTCTTCAGCAGGATAAAAGTTTTTGTATGGAAGAATTGGCGTTATAACAGGTTTTTTAAAAATACCTTCTTCATTTAATTGTTGTATTTTAAGTTCAGCTGCTTTCTTTTGCTCTTCATCATGATAAAAGATAGCCGGTTCATAGCTTTCTCCTCTATCAAAGAATTGACCACCGCCGTCTGTAGGGTCAAAAGTTTTAAAATATACATCTAAGATATTTTCAAAGGACGTAATGTCTGAGTTGAACTGAATTTGAACAGCTTCCCTATGTCCAGTTTGATTAGTACAAACTTGTTCATACGTTGGATTTTCAACATGACCTCCACTATATCCAGATACTACCTCTTCAATACCGGGATATGATGTAAAAGGCTTAACCATACACCAGAAACATCCTCCAGCTAAAGTTGCATATGCCATATTACTACCTCCTCTGTCATTATTTAAATTTACGATATAAATACTATTATTTAAAGTAATCTACTCACATTGATGAATTTTATTAAAAGAACAATAGGAAGTAAACAATGAGATTAATTTGATTCACGAACAACAACCAAGCCGATTGCTCCTTGACCAGTATGAGTTGAAATAACTGGTGTCGTTACATTAACATCATATTTCTGTTGGCCGAATACCTCATCAAATTGCAACTTGAGCTTGTTAACAAAGTCAAGAACGTTTGCGTGAGCAACACCAATCGATTTAATTTTATTTTTATCGATAAATTCTGAAATTTCTTTTTTTAGATATTGAATACTAGAATTTTGTGTACGTGCATTATGTACGATTTCTAAATATCCATCTTCTAAAGTGCCGACGGGTTTAATTTTCATTATATTACCAATAAAACCTTTTGTCTTACTTATGCGCCCACCTTTAATTAATTGATTTAATTGTCCAATTACAACAAAGAGTTTAGTGTTCTTTTGTAATTCTTTGAGTTTGTCTACGATTTGATTAGACGAAAGATTCGTATTAATTAATTCAACAAGTCGTTGGATTTGGTAGCCGAGTCCGAATGAAATAGATTTGGAATCAATTACGGTTACTTTAGTGTCAACCATATCACTGGCTTGCAAAGCAGTTTGGTATGTACCGCTTAGACCTGATGACATATGGATACTAAAGATTTCAACATCCTCTTTACCAAGTTCTTCGTATAGTTCAATAAATTTCCCGATTGGTGGTTGGCTTGTTTTTACGTCGGCATCTTCCTCAATTCGTTGAATATAAGCCTCAGATGTAATATCTATTTGATCAACAAATGATTTTCCGTCAATCGTTAAGCTTAAAGGTACTACGTGTATATTATTTTGTTTTAGATATTCATGTGATAAATCTGATGTAGAATCCGTCACGATAATTTGTTTAGTCATAAGTGCCTCCGGTATATCAATTTAATTTAATGTTTACGTACTAAATGTAAAAACGTATGTGGAATTGTATTTTTCTCATCTAACTCTCCGTCTACCGATGACTCTACTTCCCATTTTTCAAAAGTATAAGGTGGGAAAAATGTATCGCCCTGATGTTTACCATCAACAACAGTAATGTACATATCATCTACTTTATCAATCATTTCTTCAAATAATGATTGACCACCAAAGATGAAAATGTGACCTTCTAATTTGTAAATATCATCTATAGAATGAATCACATCTACACCATCAACGTTAAACGTTGTGTCACTCGTTAACACTACATTTCTTCTGTTAGGAAGCGGTTTACCAATTGACTCAAATGTTCTTCTCCCCATCACTAGTGTATTTCCAGTTGATAATTTTTTAACATGTTTCAAATCATTAGGTAAATGCCACGGTAAATCATTATTATATCCAATAACGCGTTGTTCATCATGTGCTACTAAAATTGATAAAGTCATATTTCCCCTCCGTATGAAAAAATTGTTTATATTAATAACCGCAAAATTTCAGCCTATTATACTGCAATAGGTGCCTTAATTGCAGGGTGTGAGTTATATCCAATTAATTCTAAATCTTCGTAATTGATATCGAAAATGGATGCATTTGAATTAATTTTTAAAGTTGGCGGATCAAAACTGTTTCTAGACAATTGTGTTTTTATTGCTTCAATATGATTAGAGTAAATATGTGCGTCACCAAAAGTATGCACAAATTCTCCAACTTCAAGATCACATTCTTTTGCTATTAAATGTGTTAATAATGCATAGCTAGCAATATTAAATGGTACACCTAAGAAAATATCTGCACTTCGTTGATACAATTGACAACTTAATCTGCCATCTTGAACATAAAATTGGAACATAGTATGACATGGTGGCAAAGCCATGCTATCTATTTCTGTTGGATTCCATGCTGAGACAATATGTCGGCGAGAATTTGGACTATTTTTAATTTGTTCAATAACTGTTTTAAGTTGATCAAAGTGGTTACCTTCTTTATCTACCCAATCTCTCCATTGTTTACCATATACATTACCTAAATCTCCGTATTTTTTTGCAAATGAGTTATCATTTAAAATGTGTTGTTTGAATTTAGACATTTCTTCTTTATACAGTTCATTAAAATTATCATCTTGTAGTGCTCTATGACCAAAATTGGTCATATCAGGACCATGATAATCATTAGATTGCACATATTTTTCGAAGGCCCACTCATTCCAAATATTATTATTATATTTTAGTAAGTATTGTATATTTGTATCGCCTTTAATAAACCATAATAATTCTGTAGCGATAAGTTTGAAAGATACTTTTTTTGTTGTAAGTAATGGGAAACCCTTAGATAAATCAAATCGTAACTGATGACCAAATTTAGAAATAGTACCGGTATGAGTACGATCATCCCGTTGATTACCAATTTCTAATATTTCTTCGCATAAAGCATGATAAGCTGAATCAAAGGAATTTAACATTTTGCTCATCTCCTAGAATTGTTTATATTACTGAATATTATACTAGATAATGCGTATTTATAAAATTAAAATAAAAAAATCCCAAATATAAAATTAGTTTTTAATTTTATATTTGGGATTGAAAAGTGAGTCCTTATTTATTCAATTCAAGTTTATACCCTTAATTTAGGATTACAATAGTAACTCTGAGTGTATTCTTTAATAAGGATGACTCAAATTATTTAAAATTATACTGCTTAACAGTTTTCGTCAAATGCATCTTTAATATCCATACAGATATCTTGAATGTCACGACCTTCGATATATTCCCTAGGGATAAAATGTTTTAATTCTGTTCCTTTAAATAAAGCGTAGGATGGACTTGATGGAACTTGTTGGATGTACTCTCGCATCGCTTGAGTTGCTTCTTTATCCTGTCCAGCAAATACAGTGATTTTATTTGTTGGTTTTTTGTCATTTTGCTTTGCTACGGCAACAGCTGCAGGTCTGGCTAAGCCAGCAGCACAACCACATGTAGAGTTAATTACTACAAATGTTGTATCTTCTTCGTTAACATTTTTCATATAATTTGATACATCTTCACTTGTTTCTAAACTTTCAAAACCATTTTCAGTGAGTTCAGCTCTCATTTGTTGTGCTAATTCTTGCATATATTGTTCATAAGGATTCATAATTTTCACTCCTAATTTAATTTTACTTTAACATAATTATTTATTTCGATTAGCTATTTGTTTCCATACAGAACCTAGTGCCTCATTACCATTTTCAATTCTAGAAATTGCCATCTCAATTTGAAGTTTGACCTCATAAGCAGGATCATTAGCGTGTGACTTTAGGCTAGGTAATTGTTCAGGTCCGCCTTCATCAAATAGAAACATAGCAGCTCTCCAGCGTACAATTTTTTGCGGATCATTTAAGGCTTTTTCCATTTCAGGCAGAGCCTCTTTAAAACCTAAATCACTTAAGCAATCTCCAGCAGTGCGTCTAACAGCTGGACTCTTATCATGCAAGCCTTTATATAAGTATGGAAGAATTTCTTTATCTTCAATCATGCCTATTAATACTATAGCTTGTCGTCTTAGGGGTGCTTTATCTTCTTGTAAAGCTTCATCTAATAAGTCAATATTTTGAAATGTAGGTGTTGGAAATTCTTTTAACATTCTTAATTTATCTTTCCAATCAGTAGCCTCTTTATATTCATTTAAAGTTACATGGTGATATTGTTGTTGCGGAATAACAATATCAGTTTCTAATGCAGTTTGAACTAGAGATGCTAACTTTTCAGATGGATATAAAGCAATGATTTCTTCGTACACTTCATTCATAACTTCTTCTAAATCACCGTATCTAACTCCCAAATCTTGCCATTTACGTAAAAACACAACATTGTCTCCATCTTTTTGAGCTTTTAACATACTCTCAACAAAATAGTCCGGCAACTGCTTACGATTTTCATCTGAAGTCGTAGTGAGTTTAATTTGATATGGAATACCTTTAAACATAAGTGCTTCAGCTTTAATCTCTCCATAGTGTTCATCAAGCTTTTGTGATGAATCTATAAATGACTCACTATTTAAAGTTGAAGTGATTTGAGGTAAGACCACTTCCCAATCGGATTTAGGCTCTTTATCAATAGCTAAGAAGTCCATCACATAAAATATAGATTTGACACCGTCAATTGCTAATAAATCATTAATAAATTGTGGTTGTTGTTCTTCTATGTATGTGAATGTATTAGATTTATTATCTTCCCTTTTGTTAGATAATACGATTTTCATAGTATTAGGGCTTGGTGTCGGCTCTACTCTTAATATTTCCATAAGTGCATGTCCCCTTGTAAATATTTATTCAAAAGTATATTGAATTTGAGGAAGAATATTATTCCAATCTGCATTATCTTCTTTATCGACAGAAATAAAATCCATAACATAGAATATTGATTTTACACCCTCAATCTCGAACAGTTTATTTATGAAATCAGGTTGTCCTTCTTGTGCAGAAGTAAATGTATTAGATTTGTTATCTTCTCTTTTTTCACTTAGGTTAATTTTCATAGTGTTATGATTTGGTGTTTCTTCAATTGAAACAATTTGCATAGTCCTTACCTCCTATTGAAGTTCATTACCTAATTGTTTGATTTGTTTACCTATCGAACACTCAGATATACAAAAATGGTGTGCTTGTGTCTTACCTTCCGTCTTTCTGATATGTGTTTTTAGTAAACATTTTTCACAATAGGTATTCATTAATTCATCAATTTTATCAATTGCTTCTTGTTCGGAATGTGTAAGTATAACAGTCACTCCTTAAATACAGTATTGTCTTAATATAAGCATGGAATAAGTATAACTTAATTTGTATTTATTTTGAAATAATCGATTTAATAAATAATAAGTGTTGATGAAAACGGTAAGTCTTATTGCATTTATGTAGTAATTACTATAAAATAATTAAGTTGTTTTTTGCGGTTTCTAAACACCCGCATCATCAAAATTTAGGAGGATATTTATGTATAATGAAATTTTCGGTGTAACAACATTTCTTGTTACATTTATATTAATGGTTATAATGTTTCGATGTTTTGGCAAACAAGGCTTAATTGCTTGGGTAGCAATTGGTACAATTATTGCTAATATTCAAGTAATCAAAACAGTTCATATTTTTGGTATTTCTGCTACTTTGGGTAATGTCATGTTTGCGTCTATTTATTTAGCTACAGATATACTTAATGACATTTATGGTCGCAAAGTTGCGAAAAGAGCTGTATGGTTAGGATTTTCTTCTACATTGGTTATGATTATTGTTATGCAAATGTCACTACATTTTATACCGGCACCTGAGGATATGGCTCAAAAATCTTTATCAACAATATTTGATTTAGTGCCAAGAATTGCATTAGGTTCAATTATTGCGTATATTATTGGACAACACGTTGATGTATTTATTTTCTCCGCAATTAAAAAAGTATTTAGCTCAGATAAAACATTTATCATTCGTGCTTATGGTAGTACCATGTTAAGTTCAATTATTGACACAGCACTGTTTGTCACAATTGCGTTTGCAGGAACTTTACCAAATATGGTTGTATTCGAAATATTCATTACAACTTATTTATTAAAACTTATTTCTACTATATTTAATGTACCATTCGGTTATATAGCTAAATCTATGTATCGTAAAGGTCAAATTCATAAACTAGATAAGGGATATTAAAGAATATTATGGGAATGGAAATGATTTCTTAATGAAATCTATGCCATTCCCTATTTTCTTATTTTGTAATACGATAAGAATAGTGAAATTATAAAAATTAAAAAGGTGTTAAATTTATATGGCAAAAATTTACTTTGATGCAGCTACCAGAGGTAATCCTGGGCGAAGTGCATGCGGAATAGTTATCAAAGAGAATGATGAAAAGTATGTATATACGCACGACTTAGGGGAACTAGATAATCACAGCGCGGAATGGGCTGCCCTTATTCATGCACTTGAACATGCTCGTGAACTGAATGTTGTTAATGCTTTATTATATACTGATTCAAAATTAATTGAAGATAGTGTTAATCAAGGATTTGTAAAAAACGCACGATTTAAACCATATTATGAGAATTTGGAAATACTTGAAAAAAGTTTTGAATTGGTGTTTGTAAAATGGGTACCTAGAGAACAAAATAAAGAAGCAAATCATATGGCGCAACAAGCATTGTTTAAACTAACTAAAAAGAAAAATTAACATTAGTTTAATACATTACACCCCTCTATTTAATTTGAAATTAAATAGAGGGGGTGTTTTTTAGTTAAGTAAAAAAGCCATTACTTCTCTTCTTTTTTAAATCTTCTTAATAATAATGCGATCCCACTTAATAGTGAAGTCATTAAGAATGCAGTTGATGATTCACTATTGTTGTAACCAGTGTTAGGTAAAGAGCCTACAGTATTTTGATTTCTATCATTTTGATTATGATTGTAATTGTTGTGATAATTTTGATTATTACCATTTTGATTATAGCCATTCAAATTATCACCTTGATCACCTGTATTTCCACTATTGTGTTTTGAATCTTTTTGAATTGTATTGTGAGTACGACGACCATTTTTATCTGCTCTATCATTGTCTGCTAATGTTGCTTTAACTGGTTTAGATAAAGAACTATTTGGTTGTGCTGCATTGTCAGTTGCTTTTACATAAACATTGCCTTCAGGAATTAGCTTTGTTGGTGTAATTATCGCATTACCTTTGTCATCTGTAACGCCAGAGCCAATAACATGGAAATCTTTGTCTAATAATTCCACTTTAGTGTTAGGGTCAGTTGATACTGAAACCGGTGTATAAGTATTTGCTTTTCCGTTAAGACCTGTATTCACTTTAGGTACAGAAGGTGGCGTTGTGTCTGTAGCTTCGATTGGATCAGATGTTGAGCTATTTGGATGTTCAGTATGATCTGTAGCTTTAATCGTTACATTACCCTCAGAAATTGGTTTTGTAGGTGTAATAAAAGCATGACCATTTAGGTCCGTGTCACCTGTACCAATGAGTTGTCCATCTTTATCGAATATTTCTATATGCGTATTTGGATCTGTTACAACTTCAATAGGATCCTGTGTATTGGCTTTACCTACTAATCCGCCAGGAACTGTTGGTTTTATTGGCGGTGTTATATCGATAACGTTAACAGGTTTAGAAACCGAACTATTTGGTTGTGCTGCATTGTCAGTCGCTTTTACGTAAATATTTCCTTCAGGGATTGGAAGATTTGGCGTTATTGTTACGTGCCCTTGACCGTCTGTAATGCCAGAACCAATGATATTACCATCCTTATCAATAATATCAACATGAGTATTGGGGTCAGTCGTAATTGAAATTGGTGTTAGAGTTCCACCTTTATCAGAAACGTCTGTATTAAATGTTGGTATATTCGGTGGCGTCGTATCAGTCGCTTTTACTGGATCCGAAATTGAACTGTTAGGTACTTCCGCATTATCTGTTGCCTTGGCAGTGACATTACCTTCAGGAATAGGTTTAGTTGGTGTAATAAACGCACGTCCAGTACTATCAGTCATGCCAGAACCAATCACATTACCATCTTTATCTAAAAGTTCAACTTTAGTATTTGGATCAGTAGTTACTTCCACAGGATCAATACTACCGGCTTTACCACCCAAGTTACCCACAACAGATGGTTTTGTAGGTGGTGTTGTATCAGTCGCTTTTACTGGTTCAGAGGTAGAACTATTAGGATGTTCTGCATGGTCAGTCGCCTTAGCAGTGATATTGCCTTCAGGAATTGCTTTATTCGGTATGATTGTCACTTGTCCAGAACCATTTGTTTCACCAGAACCTAAACTATTACCATCTTTATCAAACAATTCAACAGTTGTGTTAGGATCAGTCGTAACAGTGATTGGCGTTTGAGTACCAGCTTTGCCACCTATCTCTGTATTAAAAATTGGAATGATTGGTGGTGTTGTGTCCGTTGCTTTTTTAGGCTGAGAAGTAGAACTATTTGGATGTTCTGCGTTATCAGTTGCTTTAGCGGTTACATCACCTTCCGGAATCGGACGATTAGGTTTAATTGTTACGTGTCCAGTAGAATCAGTTGTTCCAGATCCCAGACTATTACCATCTTTATCAAACAATTCAACAACCGTGTCAGGATCTGTTGTAACTGTAATCGGTGTTTGAGTACCAGCTTTACTAGTTAGGTCAGTTTCTAGATTAGGTGAAGTTGGTGGTGTTAAATCTGTTACATTTACTGGGTCTGAATAACTGCTATTTGGTGTTTCCGCATCATCTGTTGCTTTTGCCGTTAATGGTCCTTCAACCAATGGTCTATTTGGAGTAATTGTAATATGTCCAGTATGATCAGTCATTCCACTACCTAATAAATTATTATCTTTATCAAATAATTCAACTTTAGTATCAGGGTCAGTAGTAATTTCAATTGGTGTTACTGTACCTACTTTATCCACTAAATTTGTATGAATAATTGGTTTATCAGGCGGTGTAGTGTCGGTAGCTTTCTTAGGATCTGAAGTAGATGAGTTTCCACTATCGTCAGTAGCTACAGCTGTTACATTACCTTCAGGAATAGGTCTAGTTGGTACAATGTAAGCATGACCTTTATCATTTGTTCTTGAAGCCCCTAAAGGTTTATTGTATTTATCCCTTAATTCAATTCTTGTAAAAGGATCAGTTGTAACTTCGATTACAAATGGTCTATGTTGAGGGTCTATATTCAACGCTTCCACAGGATCTGATGTAACACTTTCCGTACCACGAGTGGCTCTTGCCGAAACATTACCTTTGGGAATCCACTGCTGTGGAGTAATAGTGACATGACCCGTTTCATTTGTTCTACCAGTACCCATTGTTGCACCATCTTTATCCAATAGTGCTACCTCAGTATTAGGTGAAGTCAATATTTCAATTGGTCTTTTCGTATTAGCTGCATCGCCCACACTTGTAACAAAAGTTGGTTTAATAAGCGGTGCTTGCTGATCATTTGTCGTTGGTGATGAAGGGTTTGTTGCTGGATTAGAAGAATCTTCAACTGTTCCTGTAACTACTCTAGTGAAATCAGTTTCATCTGAATTAGAAGCTCTTTTTTTCTAATGTGAATGTTTTGTGGATGATTTGATACACTAGAATCATTATTAGTTTGTTTAATTAATTTAACTTTATTATTAGTGTTATTGACTTGATTTGATTGTACTTGACCTGTGTTATTATTGGCTAAATGTTGAATTGACGTATTTGTACTTTCGTTAATTATACTTTCTTGATTGTTATTCGTAAGTTGTTGAGTGAGATTTAAATGCTCGCTAGCTTGTGCATCGTTGTTTACCCCTAAAAATACGAATGTCGCTACTAATGTTGAAAAAGTACCGATTGCATATTTACGAATGCTAAATTTTTGTAATTGATTATGTTGATTCATGGTGCGATATTCTCCTTTACTATTTTAGTGGAAATTAATAAAAGTTATTGTTTATGACATTTTAATTTAGCGCATTTCACATAACTATTAATTTAATATCATACTAGATATAGAAATCAAATTTAATTTATATAATATTATTATATCATTCGTTTTGTAATAAATGTTGTGATATTTAAAAATAGTCTTCTTATTTTAATTCGTTTCTAAACGGGGTAAAGTTTTTAATAAATGTCTCTGAAATATTTCGTCAAATTATATTGATATGATTATATTTTCAATAGATACTTTAATTTTAAATTAATATAAATATATGAATTTTTGAAAATCAAAAATCCACTGAAATCATTTAAGATCTCAGTGGATTTTCTAATTAGCATATATATTAGAAATATTAGAATTACTTATTTCTGTTATTATCTTTTCTTCTACCAATTAGTAAAACAAAGCTACCTAGTAGTGTAACTAAATAAGGTAAAGAATTATCTGTTGTTTCTTTTATACCAGTATTTGGTAAATCTTTTACTTTATTTTTAGAAATACCATCTACATTAGTTTCATTTTTCTTTACACCACGTATTGTATTTTTAGATTTATTTGAATTTTGGTTTCTATACTCTTTTGAATTATGGTTCTTAGATATTTTTGTTTTATAGTGTTTAGCTTTTTTACCTGATTTTACAGTCGGTTTAGTAGCTTTTACTGGCTTAGATACAGAACTATTCGGATGTTCTGCATTATCCGTGGCTTTTACAGTCACATTACCTTCTGGAATGGGCACCGTTGGTG